>TARA_R110002073_G_scaffold194133_1_pt1 | contig 130929 bp, 121 predicted proteins | sample TARA_R110002073 | Tara Oceans TARA_R110002073 (sample SAMEA4397174) | marine metagenome | biome: Polar Biome; feature: [DCM] deep chlorophyll maximum layer (ENVO:01000326); material: water (ENVO:00002006), including particulate matter (ENVO:01000060) such as... | depth 40 m
AGGATTTTAATGAGATGGCCCTGACCCACTCAAATCTTCATAGACCCTTATTTTTATCTTAAATTTTGTGAGTATTATTTCTTTGTTAAATAAAATTAGTATTCTTATTATGAAGTTTTAGTTAATTTTTTTGAACTTTGTTTGCAACACAGTTGTCATAGTGAACATCTTGATTTAATAAAACATAAATTGGAGCTAGAACTTATGATGAAAAATATAACAATAACGAGAAAGGTGAAGCAAGGTTTCACGTTGATTGAGCTTATGATCGTTGTTGCGATTATTGGAATTTTGGCGGCTGTAGCTGTACCAGCTTATATGCAATATTTGGAAAAAGCACGTGCCACAACTGCAATGGACATACTAAATGAAACAGCTAAAAACGTTATGATTTGTCAGACGCAGAACGGGACAGATGATGTATCCTGCTCAGATACTGCTGGAGCTTTAGATGGTGGTTTGCAATTCGCTGCCAACGGGTTGAATGAAATTGATGGCGCTGATATAGCTGTTACTGCCTTACCTGTAAAAGGTACTCCTATCTCTGACAAAATGCCAGGAAATATGGTATTGACATTGGATACTGCGCAATTTCCTAGTTTAAATGGCACATGCTCATGGGATGTAGATTCGAGTGGAGCAGTAATTAACAAAACAGTGACAGGTAACTTTCCGCAAGACTTGTGTGGTGTTGTTAGCGAGTAATAGAGTCTAATTAGAGGACTTTTTCTGGTCCTCTTTTAAAAATTCTTATAATTATTCATTCGCTTAATTTTATTTTTTACTTCTAAAACTTTATTTTTAGTTCTAGAAAATATTTGTTCAGATTCATCATCATTTAAAATTTTTTCTATTTTTTCACTATTTAAAGGATTTTGTTCAAATTTATAATTTTCATGTGTATCAAATCCAATTATTGTCATAACTCTTTGTTTAGCATCAATAATTGCCCATTCCAAAATATAAGTCACACCGTTAGAATCATTAACATGACCATGATAAATATAGTTTTTGGCTTTTCCTTCATTGTTTCTAAGATCAGGAAGCCGTGTTGATGCTGGACCAAATGTTTGTAAGGCATGTTTAAGAGCATTTACTCTATGATTAAGTTTTTTGTCATATGCTGATAATTTTAACAAAGAAGAATTTAATATAATCCAATTTTTATTTTCACTTATTGATTGAATTTGTTCTTTTGCTGATGGTCCACCATATTTTTCTTTTTCAGAAATATGGCTTTTTTTATAAGAATATTTAATGCAAATCATAGAGTTATATATAATATTTTTTAAATGATTTAAGTAATAAAATGTTATCTTTCATACTATCTATGAAATTATTAATTTAGTCAATATATTTTATTTAAAGAGTTATAGCATAATTTAAATAAGAAAATTTATTTGCGTAATAGATAGTTAATTTTATTAAGTATTTTTAAATTCTATAATAATAGAGTAATTTATGAAACAATAATATATTAAAATATTTTTAAAAAATATCATGGAGGATATAAGTGTCTAAAACATTAAGTGATCAACTGGTTCAAATTATGGTTGATGCCGGAATTCATCATGCGTATGGAGTTCCAGGTGATGCCATTGATTTAGTTTTATCATCTATTCATAAAAGAGATGATTTTGAATTTTATCTTACAAGGCATGAAGAAGGTGCCGGTTTTATGGCAAGTGCATATGCAAAGCTTACCGGAAAAATTGGAGCTGTTTTTGCATGTCAGGGCCCAGGATCAGCTCATTTGTTAGAAGCAATGTATGATGCCAAAATGGATAAGGTTCCAATGATTGTAATCACAGGACAAATTGAAAGTGCAAATATAGGTACAAATACTGTTCAAGAAATTAACCAAATTTTATTATTTGAAGATGCAACTTGTTTTAATAGAGAGGTTCGATCTGCTAATAATTTAGTCGATGTTTTACAGCTTGCTATTCAAACAGCTAAAGTTAATAAAGGAGTCGCACATGTTTCAATTGCAACAGATGTATTAAGAAAACCTGCAGTAAAATATAATCCTAATTTAGCAGCTTATGACTTACCTTATGATATAACTCCAAAAAACGAGAGTCTTCAAAAAGCTGCAGAAGTTTTAAATAAGCATAAGAATATAACTATATTATATGGTGGGGGATGCTTGTATGCTAAAAATGAATTACTTAAAGTAGCCAAATTATTAAACGCACCTATTGTACATACAGTAAGATCAAAAGATATTATAGATAATAATAATAAGCATTATGCTGGTGGTATCGGTTTTAAAGGATCTAAAAATGGTTGTTATTATGTAAAAAATTGTGATGCTTTATTAGTTGTCGGTTGCAGCTTTGCATGGAAAGAATTTTACCCTGACAATGCACCAATAGTACAAATAGACAAAGAGCCTGACCGTATTGGTGTTAGGTGTAATTTAGAAGTAGGGCTTTTAGGTGATGCAGCTCTTACTTTGAGTAAATTAGCAGAAAAAATCACACAAAAAACAGATGCTAGCTTTTTAATATCATCCCAAAAAGCACACACTAAAGCTATAGAAATGCTGGATAAAGAGTCGACTGTTAAGAATGATACAAATATAATTAATTCACCTGTTTTAACTAACGTTATAAGTAAATATTTAAATGAAGATGCAATCGTTACCGTTGATGCTGGAACTGTTAGTGTTTGGGCAAATAATTGGTTAAGATTAAATGGGAAACAGCGTCTAATTGGCTCAACAGAGCTTGGAACATTAGGATTTGGAATGCCTGCTGCAATAGGTTGTCAGTTAGCAATGCCAGATAAGCAAGTTGTGGCTCTTTGTGGTGATGGAGGGTTTCAAATGACAATGGGAGATTTTTCAACAGCAGTAAAATATAATCTGCCTATTACAGTTATTATTTATAATAATTTTGCATATCACTTTATTGAACTTGAGCAGATGAAAGAAGGGGTTGCTCAATGTTATACTAAACTTAATAATCCAGATTATGCAAAGCTTGCTGAAGCTTTTGGTGGTGTTGGTTTTTCTGTTACTAATTCATCTGAATTAGATAAGACGATTAAAGCAGCGTTATCTACTAATAAACCATGTATTGTTGATGTTCACGTTAATCCTAACGAATTAATTAAACCTAATAAAATAACTTTATCGTTAGCGGCACATTTTTTGGAAGGTATGATTAAAACTAAGCTTTCAAAATCTAATGATTAACCAATTAAATTATAAATAAATATTTATATTAAAGTACTGGTAATTATTTGCTTAGCAAATAATTACCAGTACATGGTTTTATCGTGAAATTCGGTGAATTATTAATGATTTAAGATAAGCTACATATCACCAAAAATATTATTAGCAATGCGCTGAGCAGTTTCTAATTGTACTTTTGGATCAGATGATAAGGTGCCTAAGTTTCTAGATTGTAAGTCTTGAATAGCTGCTGATACTTTGGCATTATCAACAGGAGCTTCAGATGCAATTAATTGAGCAATTGAGTCTTGTATTGCAGTAAACTCTGATGATACTTTCAATTCATCTTTATTAATATTTGTTTCTAGATTTTTCGCTTTGTCTATTTTATTGTCAGAGCCAACATCTTTTAATCTATTTGCCACATCTACGCCTTGTGTATTTCCAGTAATATTATTAATAGACATTATGCCTCCAATGTAGTGTATCAAATTCCGTTTATTTGCCTATAATTACTTATTTAACTTATATAATTATAAGCGACATATTTTTATAAAAATTTAAGTTTTTTAAATAGTTATAAAGCAATATCTTATATATTCAAAAGTATAACATAAGTTTGAATATATTTGAAATTACCAGTAATATGCCTAAAAATTTTATATTTCTATATCGGTATTAGTATATAACAATATAGGTGCTTTAAATGGATCTGATGGAAAATGTCTTCCTATTGATTTAAACCCCATTTTTTCAACAGCTTTTTGATTTGCTGCATTATTTATAGAAATAGTTTCAAAAACTGGATGATTTTCAAATAGTTGACTAAAAAAATTGGTTACTTTAACAGATAAACCACGTCTTCTGAATTTTTTTGAAATGGCTATTGAAAATAAAACTGAGTTACTAGGTAATTCAAAAATACTTTTGCAATTATTATTGCTATCTAATGTTTCATAATCTGTAGGGAACCCTGCTTTATCACAAATTCCAAAAATTCCAAAAGGAATGCCGGCATTATTAATCAATAAATAATGTCCAGTTTGCCAATTATTGAAGGTAAGTTTTTGATAACCATCATCAAAAAAAGAATCTAAAATCATTTTATCTTTTAACTGATTAGGTATCATTTTACCAAACTCAGTATTTAATCCGAATGAATTACAAAAATCAGAATTGTCTTTATAGCAATCTAAGATAAAACCTTTAATTAAAGGGTATGTATCAGCTAATTCTTGATTTATGTATATAGCGTAAGAATCATAGTTTATTCTACAAGCAGAATTAATTAAATCAGATTTTTGAATTTTTAATTTCTTGGATATAAACGATTTTTCTAGATTTAATGCATAACTCATAGTGATACCTTTTTATAATGGAACAACATCTTATGCCTCCATTATAAAAAGTTAGTCTGAGTTTTTGCTTAAGGTCCAGGTATTTGTCTTTGCTTTTTAAACATTAAATTAGAAATTTCAACTTCAACAATATCTAAAGTTTCTTTAAATGAATCATTATATAACCAATTTTTACTTTTTATTGATTCTATATTTTTTCGTGCTTCTGGTAAATTTTCTGTAGATATGTCGTCATTACTATTTATTAGTAATTTTTTTAATTCGACAGCTTCTTGTTTTTGATAATACCCAAGTCTTGCAAATATTAATATTGGCTGAACTTCAAAAAATTCAAGAAGGCCAAAAAGCCTTATTTCAATGCATAAAAACCATTGTAAATTTAATTTTTCTACATAGCTATCTAACGATTCTATTGCATGTGTATAGTAAGAAGCTGTACGTTTTGAATTAAAATCTCTCCATAAATTAAAAGAATTAATTAAGATGGTTTCTTCAGCAATTGGTTCATTAATTTTAGGGTTATCAATACTAAGACTTGAATTTTGAAGGCTAGATTTTAATTGAAGTCTTTTAGATAGTGGAATATTTATATTATTTAAATATTTTTTATCCTTAACTTCTTCATTTAATATTTCTTTTACTTCTCGATGTAAATTAACTAACGTTTGAATGTTTTCATTATCATCTTGTTTAAGCTCTTTAATTTGCTGTATTCTATGCGCTGCTTTATTTAAATGTTCTATACTTGAGAAATTTATTAATAATATTAAAATGGTCTCAATTTTCTCTTCATCTGTAATATTTTGATCTGGGCAATTTAAAATATTTTTCACAGCATTGATGCTAGTTTTTAATGCCAATATTTTGTTGGATATATTTTCATTTAATTTATTAGTCATTAAATTTTCATCAATAATATTAAGCTCTACTAATTTCTTTATATTACTTATACAATCATATATTTTTGGCTTTATATCTTCAATTTCCTTTACTGATAAACCATTCTCATAGAATGCATCTAATAAAATTTCAGAATATTTTATAACAAGATTTTCTATGGTTTGTTTTTTATCTTGAAGTTGATGTATGTCATTTTGAATTTTTATTTCTAATTGATTAAATAGATTATTTAAAAAATTACTAATAGAGATTATATTTTTATTCTCTTTATCAAACTTATTATTAGCGAAAGTGGCTTCAAATCCTAACTCAGTGAATAAATTCTCCAGCCATAACATCTCATGAGCTGTGTTAACAAAACCACGAGCGTTTTTTTCTGAAATTTTATTTAAAGATGAGCATACATTGCTTTTATAGTAGACCCATCTGTCTTTCTTTCCTGATGCCCCAATATATGGGTAAGTAAAATTATAAAACTGGTCAAAATCATTTTTAGAATCATATAATTCATTAAATAATTCTAATAAATTTTGGTTATATAATTTACTATCTGTAAGTAGTTCTTTTTTATCGTCAACTATATCTAATGATACATTTGATTTTAAAAGGCTTTTAGATATTATATTTGCAATAATGTTATGAGTATTACGGGAGAATTTGAACTTTTTTTGTAATTCAAGTATCGCTTCCTTTTTTTCTGCCTCAGTTCTTATGGAAGCTTTTATTTGTTGTAGTTCATATTTATTTTGCTCAAATAAGTTTCCTGCTCCAGTTGAGTGGTTTCCGTACAAAGGTATAATTTGACCCTTAGTATTTCCGTTCCATTTAGGGATTATTGGCTCAAAAAATCTAGAAACTTCATGTTCCATTAAAAATAAATTAAAATCTGTTACTGCTGTAGGTAGCTCCTTTGTAAATAGCTGAATGTTGTTTGCTCCCCAAAAAGTATTTACATATCCATCTGTCCAAAAATGACCAGGGACAGGATCTATTGCATTTAGAGTAAATTTTGCATGAGGATATTTTTCAGCAAGAATCTGTGTTGCACAAATGGCTTCAACGCCACCACGGCTAAAGCCTAATATATTGATATTAAAGGTATTGTTAGTATCTATGTTATTTTCTTCAATCCATTCACCGACTGATTTAATTCCTATTTGAATGATATTTTGAACATTACGTCCCTGAGTTTCAGGTCCATCAATTATAACTGCATCAGTTTTTCGATATGAGTTTATACCATTATCATAAGATGTTTTTGTTGCGATATTTCTTGCTAGAGGATTTGTATCAGTCAATGAAATTGCATTAAAAATTCCTGATAATAGGTCGCCATTAGGATGTGAGTCTGAAGGAACGCTATCTTTTTGATATGTAACATCTGTACCAAGAAAAAATAAATTAAAAATAGGGTCGCTCATTATATTCTACTACCTTAAAACTGATATAAAAAACAATTATTAAGCAAGATAACAAAGCTATATTTGAAAGTCAAGAAAATAATAATAGATTAAATTGTTATATTAAAACTTTAAAAATTATATTATTATAATAAAAACAATATTTTGAGATAATTGACTAAAAAAAAACACAAAATTATTCTATTATTAATATTATAGATATTAATATATATGAAAAAGTATATTATTATATAATCTAGATAAACCAAATAGAGTAAGGAAGATTAATAATAAGCATGAGCTATAATATAAAAAATATTACTAAATTATATTTATTTGGGATTTCAATTATACTGACTCTATTATCAGGATGCTCGCGTTCTGGATATTATGAGCATAATGTTACTACAATTGAAGATGCGGATGGAATATATTCAACAAGTACTAAATTTCAGGATATTTCAAAAGTTGATGGTAAACCTATAAAGTATAATCCAACAGAAGTTTTTACTATCTCAGCATTAGGGAATACTGCAAATACTATTAATAATTCTATTATTGAATTACATAAGTATGAATCATCTGATAAACCAAAATTTGTTGAAAATAATGATCCAGATGAAGATTTTAGTAAATATGGATTAGGCTTTTTAGTTTCTATAGATTGGGTTGGTCCTATAGAGACCTTAGTCCATAAGGTTGCCAAAATAGCTAAGTTTAAATTTAAAGTGTTAGGGGCAAGTCCGCCAATTCCTGTTTTAATCAATGTTTTTGATAAAAGAACATCTCTTGGTGATGTGTTAAGAACTGCGAACTTACAGTCTAAAGATAGAGCGGATGTTGTTATTTATCCCAAAACTAAGACTATAGAGTTAAGATACAAAGCTACATAAAATTATATATTATTTAGATATGAGCTATATAAAAGATTTAGATTTTAAAATAATAAAACAATTTATTACTATTTTATTAAGTTGTTTTATTCTTATTGCTTGTCAAAACAATAATGGGGGGGCAAATCAATCAACAAAGTATAATTTAGATAATATAGAAAATTTAAATCAAGAAGATACAAGTTCTGATGACTTATATAATGTTGATAAGGAAGTTAAAGAAGCTGAAATGAATCCTATGAGACTACAGTTCATAAGAGATACAGCAATGAGTTTAGGTATGAGAGCAGCATTATATGATCGGTCAAAAGAAATTAATAAATTCTTAAAAGAACATACAAATGAGCTTTATGCTATTTTTGATTTTAATGCACTGATGATGAATCATGATATTTTACCTCCGGTATTAATAGAAGGTCGCGCTACTCTTTCAGCTGAAAATTACCAGCCTTATATGGGTGCCTCAAAGAATAACCAAGGGCAGCAAGATAGCTCGTCTATTGTTAGTGATATAGTCAAAGAAAAAAGTAATATTGCAACTGTTGAAGATAGGGTAAACCAAACAGTGCAGCATTTTGGAACATTGAGAATTACTGATAAGACATATCAAATTTTAAAACAAGCAAGATTTGCAACAGCAATACCAACATGGCGTGAATATTTATTAATGGATTATAAAAAACCTGAAAAGACATTTCAATCTTTGCTACCAAAGAATCCAGTTGAGCAAAAAGCTTGGAAAAAATATGTGAAAAAAGGTTGGGCATTAGGTGTAAAGCAGGCAGATAATATATTTGAGCAAAATTTAAGCTTATTGAAAAGAGATTACTTAGGAATGATTAGATATAGACTTTTATTGGCTCAAAATATAGTGAGTGCTCCATATGTATCAAAAAGAAATTATGGTGTAACAGGAGGAGGAGATAAAATGCAGGTTAATGATAGAACTTTAACTATAACAGCATTACCTTCTTTAAGAGCGGATAGTCAGTTATGGCAACCTCAAATTGCAAATTTTGAAGAAAAGTTAGACAAAAGTGTAAAGCAATTTGATTTAAGTAAACTAGAAAAAGACTTGGTAAAAACTAAATAAAAATATGTCTGATTTAATGTATCCTAACGAGCCAACAAAATTTACAGCTAATCATATAGATGAGTTTTTAAAGTATTGTGTTGAAAGTGAGGCATCCGACGTTACTTTTCAAACTAAAAGCTCGGTAATGATTGAAGTTAAAGGAAGGTTGCAAAAAGTAACAAAACGACAGCTAACTCAATCTGAGCTTGTAGAAGTTATAAATGGCATTTATGGATCTAATGCAACTGCACAGTTGTTAAGTGGAACAGATTTAGATACACAATATGAAACTAGGTTAGATAGACATAATAGACATCGATTCAGGGTAAATGCAACAGGATGTTTAATTGACGGTAGTTTTGGTATACAAGTTACATTAAGGGTTATTCCAAGTAGTCCACCTTATTTAAAAGATATGAAGCTTGATTTAAATTTACAAAAAGCATTAATGCCAACCCAAGGTATTGTTATAGTAGCTGGTGCCACAGGTTCTGGAAAGAGTACTTTGCTTGCTGCTATTATGCGAGAATTATTAGAAAATGAAAATGGAAAGATATTAACTTATGAATCTCCGATTGAATTTGTTTATGATAGTGTTGATTCTGAGGCAGCCCTGATTAGCCAATCTGAGATTCCATTGCATCTTCCTGATTTTCCAAGAGCTATACGAAATGCCTTAAGACGTAAACCAGAGTATATACTGGTAGGTGAGGCAAGAGACAAAGAAACAATATCATCTGTTATTGATGCGGCTCTAACAGGTCATACAGTTTATACAACTGTTCATAGTAACGGAGTTGCCGATACTATAAGAAGAATGGTTGCTTCTTTTCCTCAGGATGAACGATATGGGAGAACAGTTGATTTAATTTCAATGGTGAGAGCCATTATTTGGCAGATGTTAGTACCAACAGAAGATGGTGAAAGATATCCGGTGCAAGAATGGCTGATGTTTTCACCAGAAGTAAGAGATAAATTGTTTAACTCATTGATTTAATTAACTTAATATAAACAATTAATTTATTTTATGATAGATGATGAAAATCTAAATAATACAGAAGAAAAAAATAAAGATTCAGTAACCTCTGAAGAATCAAATCAGTCGGAAGATTCAGAAACTACTGGAGGAACCACAGGTTCTGATGATAAAAAATCTGTATATGAAGTATTACAAGATTTAGTTGATAACAGTGAATATGGTAGTGGACCATTAGTTAATCAAATAATAGAGCTTCATAAAAAAGTAGGAATTGTTAAAAAAGTACTTGAAAGAATTTTAATGGAAAAACTAGGTAAATGGAAAAAAAACACAAAGCAAAAAATTAAAACGAAAGAACAGGAAGAAGAAATAAGTAAAGATATTAAAAATAAACTTAAATAAATAAGTAAGGTGTAATATGCAATGGCGAGATAGTGCAAGAGTTCCTAAAATTCTAATTTTAGATTATAGAGCATTATCACCTTTGTTATTTTTAATAATATATCCATCATTTATAACTTTGGGTATAAGTATTGTAGTAATAATTTTTTTTGCAATACTAGAGCAATTTGGGTTTACTTTAACAATTTTCATAAGATTTTTGCTCTATAGAGTAATTGCAGGAAAACACAAATTTGTAGTTCCTTGGTGGTATAAAAAAAGATAATACGTTATGGTTGATAATAATAAAAATTCTAAAAAGTTAAATTGGCCTGAGCGCATCGCAAGCTTAATTTATGAACGTAATAAATTTTATTATTTATGTTATAGAAACATGATTTTTGTTTTTATTTTAATCTTACTTTGTATATTCGCTTCACTTTTTTCTATTTATTATATAAATTATAATTATGATTCAATTATATATTTTTCAACAGATAAAGAAGGAAGATTATTAGAAAACACTTCTCTTGAAGTACCGGTGTTATCAGATGAAGAAATTCTTAGTTGGACTGAAGATGCTATTTCTAAAATATATAGATTGAATTATGTAAGTAGTACAGTCTCATTTCAAGAAAATTATAAATTTTTTACCCCGCTTGGTTATATTAATACTTTTAATGCATTAGTTAATACAAGTAAAAATCTTGAAACTATTCAAGCTATAAATTTAGTTATACAAGGCCAGGCTTGCCAAGGCACTAAAATAGTTAGTAAAGGTGTACAAAGCTATATGGGAACGTCAACTTATACGTGGAAATTAGAAGTTCCTGGCGCTGCTCGTTATCTAAACGCAACTCAAGAATTTACTTCTAAACCAAAAATTTCTGTTGTGATAAGAAGGTTACCATTTGTTTTAGCACCAAAAGGAATAGCTATTAGTAGTTTGATAGTATACATACAACAAGATGATTTTTTTAAAGGAGATATGGAGTTTGAACAGTTGTGTCAAGTATTATATCCTCAAAATTATAAAAACACTTAAAATTATAAAACACTTAAAATTATAGAACTTATAAAATGGCTGATGATTATAAAACCGTTACTAGTAAAAAGTTAAAATCATTTTTTTATAGAGATAATTTTTATCGAATGTTTAAATGGTTATTTGTGTATTTTTTTATATTAGTTATTTTTACGATTTTGGCTATTTATTTTTATTATACAAAACCAAAAAGAAAATATTATGCTATAACTCAGTATGGTGTTGTTAAAGAATTAATTCCGGAAAAATGAAGGTAATTTTAAGTGTTAAAAAAATTTGAAAAGTATGGATATACAGGACTTAGAAGTTTTTTATTTATCACTTTATTAGCTTCTTTGTTTTTAATTATTTTAGGAGGTTATTTTTTATATAAAGAAAATCAACCTGTTAATTACTTTATGACAGAAAATAGTGAAAATTATTTAATTATGCCTTCAACTACTCCTATTTTACAAGTTGGACGAGCAAGAGAATGGGCAACAGGAGCTATTGCTAAGCTATTTACTTTTAATTTTGTTAATGTTGATAAACATATGGATGAAATTAGAGCATATTTTTCTGATCAAGGTTGGAGTAACTTAAATACTCAATTGACGCAAAATCAGTTACTAAAAGATGTTGTTTCTAAAAGTTTAGTTTTTGAAGCTAGCCTTTGTGATTTACCTGTTTTATCTGGAAGGTTACAAGATCCCAAGGCTTTTTATTTATCAAGTAAATGGAAATTTATTATTCCTATTATTATTAATGTAGTCGGGGCAAGTGGTGTAGAGCGTAATTTAGTTTATATAATAAAAGTTGATGTCAGATTTTTAACCGATCAAGAGGTTTCTGCTGAAAAAAAAGCATTAGGAGCAACTTCTGTTTTAGGTATTGATGCGATTAACATGGAGAGTGCTGGGATGACTAATTATTGTAAAATATAATCTTTTGTTATTAAAAGATTTTTATATAAAAATTTTCTTATAATATTTTCATTGAAATTTTATTAATTTAACTTAGTATATGATAATTAAAGTATATGATAATTAATAATTAAATTTATTTAAATAATAATTTATGTTGTCGATAGGTATTATAACGGAATTTTATATGAATCAAAGAAATGGACAGTCTAATGGCTAATAAGCAAAAATCACAAGATGGAAGCTATAAAGTTTTAATCAAACAAAATTTTTATAAAGACCATATTTATGAGTACATAACATTTCTTATCGTTTGTCTTGTTTTTTTATCTTTTCTAATATATTCATTGTTTTATCTATATATTAATAAACCTAAAGATCAATATTTTGAAGGGTATCGCGATGGATCTATTCTTCAAGATATCCCAGTTAATGAAAAATACTATTATTCATCAGAGATTAAAAGTTGGACTGCTATGGTGTTAATGAAAACATTGAGATTTGATTTTTTAGATTACAAAATTAATTTACAGGAACAAGAAAATAGATTTAGTGATAAAGGATTTGAAAGTTTTGCTATTTGGTTTAAACAAGAATTGTTAGACAACATGGTTAAAAGCAGATTTGTTTTAACATCTCATTTATGCGGTATTGTTAGTACTTTGTCAGAAGGAGTAAATAAAAATAATATTTTTGAATGGAATTTTAGCATGCCTATAGTGATGACTTTTCAAAATTCAGTTACAACAGAAGTTTTAACGGCTATTGTCAATGTGAGTGTAATAAGAGTGTCTAGTATAGACAGTTTTTCTGGTGTACATATTAATGATATGCAGTTTGAAAATGTTCAAAGGGCAAATACTGGTGAAGGTAATAGAGTTTGTCCAACAAGTAATAATTATAGTTAACTTTATGGAATCATTATAATGAAATTTAAGAAATTAATAAAGATAACAATATTTAGCAGTTTCATTTTAGGAATAAATATTTTTGCAAACTTAAATGGCCAAGTTGACTTACCAGAAGTTGGTAACTCAAAAGCTATTGAGGATAAAAATATAGCCAGTATAAATGTAAGTGATAATAAGACTAAAGATCCTGAAGTTGCAGAAGAAAAGTATATAGATAAGCATATGCCTTGGAAAAAAGGTGGTAAAACTAAAAGTGGTTTTGGCTCTGTTAATAACGATGTTTTTAAAGAGCTATTAGAACAGAATTTTCCTATGTCGCCAGAACAAATGAAAATATATAAAGAGGCTTTAGATCGTTATGAACAAGCAATGCAATATAATCCAAAAAATCCAAATCCTGTTATATCTACAAAAAACGTAAGCATTGATCCAGGTAGTTCTCCAGTTGCTATTAGAATTGCAACTGGTTATGTTAGTACTATACTATTTATAGACGAGACAGGAGCAAATTGGCCGATTGCAGCTTATGATATAGGTAATACAAAAGACTTTAATGTGCAATGGGATAAAAAAAGTAATCTTTTATTAATACAAGGAATGAAGCCTTATTCTAATACAAATTTGGTTATTTTGTTAAAAGATCTTGATACACCGGTAATTTTTAACTTAGTAAATGATCAAAAAGCTGTTGATTATAGATTAGATTTAAGAATACCAAGGTTGGGACCTAATGCTAAAATGCCAATAATGCAAATGGGGTTGCCTGATGGAGTTGATGATGAATTAATGAGTTTATTAGATGGGGTTCCTCCAAGAAAGAATACTCAACTAATTGTCCACGGTGGAGAAGCGCAAGCATGGTTAAATTCAAATGGTAATTTATTGTTGAGAACAAGATTAACGTTGTTATCACCTAGTTATGATAACTCATTAAGTAGCGCAGATGGAATGCATGTTTATAAATTAAACAAAACACCATTAATATTAGCAGCTAGAGATGGTGAGCCTGTACAACTAAGTATACAAGGATATTAAGCTATGAGTATGATGAATAATTTAAAGTCAGGGTTGTCGGATATGAAATCTAGAACTCTATTGTTTGTTATGTTAATTGCTTTGGTTTTTCTTGGTATTATTCTTTTTGTTGGTTATCATAATGTAACCCAAAATAATGTTAATCCTAATATTTCATCGACAAGATTATCTAATCCTGCTTCTAATATACGTAGTATTCCAGGAGTGTCTGGATCATCTAAAGCTTATGATAAACTACAATCAGAAAAAACAAAGTCTCAAGCTATAACAGCTTATGAAACAGGAGGAAGTGATCTCTCGCCAATTTTATCTCCTGGTAAATCAGGTAGAACTTTATCTGAATTAGAACGTCAAGAATCAAGAGCTAATGCTGCTGCTGGTTCTGGAGGTGCTGGTGCTGGAGGTGCTGGTGCTGGGGGTGCTGGTGCTGGGGGTGCTGGTGCTGGAGGCTCTGCTGCTAATAATCGACTTGCAAATTTACTTGGGGCTAATTCTGCTGGTGCCAATGCAGATGGCACTCAGGATTCCAGCAGCCTTAGTAAATTACAAAAACAATTAGCAGAGCAGCAAAAAGCACAACAAGCAGCATTGGCAAAAGCTCAACAGCAACAACAAGATGCCTTACAAAGACAACAAGATGCATTGAAACAGCAGCAATATAAACAAGAATTATCTCAACAAATACAAGCATTAAGAAATGCAGGCTTTGGTCCTCAAGTACAGCCATCTTTACAAACAGTTGTGTATGCAGAAAAACCTAAAAAGACTACGAAAAAAAAATCTGGTGATGTGAAACCAACAATATTACCTCCACCTAAAATAATTTATAAAGCAGGTACAATGTTGCAAGCGGTGTTGTTATCATCTGTTAACAGTGATACTCCTGCGCCTATTGTTGCTCAAGTTGTAAATGGAGCTTTAAAGGGTGCAAGATTAGTTGGAAGTATAGACAAAGAAAGTATTCCACAAACATCTTTGGCCGTTAAAGTTAGTAAAGCTTTAGTACTTAATTTTAATATAATTAGCATTCCACAATTACCTTATAGCTTGAAAATAAAAGCTATAGGTATTAACCCTAATACTGCAAGTACAAGTATTGCCTCTGATGTTGATAATCATTATTTAATGAGATACGGTACTTTTTTAGGAGCTGCATTCTTATCTGGTTTAGCTAAAGTCATAAGTACTAATGGGCAAAAAATTGTATCTTCAGTGTCAGATAATACAGCAAGTCGAGATAATCCGCCGGCTATCCAAAAACCAACCTTAAGTCGTAGTGATGAAATTGCAGTTGCTGTAGGTGATGCTATGCAACAGATGATAAGCCAAGTTAATTATTTAGGAACACCTCCTACTATTAGAATTGATTCTGGTGTAGCGGTGGGATTATTACTTTTAGATGATTTGACTGAGCAAAAACCACAAAATACAGTGGTACAAAAAGTAGGTGGCACAACAACTATAGAGCAGAGTGTTCCTAGCCATTCTCATGCTACTAATACTTCTTTAGCAGATAAAAGTAAAAGTATAGCAAGTAATGCCAGTACAGCTGCAAGTGTTTCTTTGCAACAGCAGCTAAATCAGCTTAATTCTTTAGTAGGAGGCAATAATAACTAGTTTATTATTTTATTTAAACCCAGATTGTATAAATTTACTATAATGGGTATATAAATTTAGTTTTTATGTGAGGCACACTGATGGCAGACAAAAAAGATGATGATTTTAATTTTGATGATGATTTTAATTTCGATGATGACTTTAATTTTGATGATGAATCAAAAGATAAAAAATCGGATGTAAAAAATACAGAAAATTCAAATAGTGATAATAATATTGAAGAAACTCAATCAGATTCGTTAGAATCTTCAGATTTTGATACACCTGAATCTAATTCTGAATCGATGAGTTTTGATGATGTTACAAATGATGATAGTAGTGATTTAGATATGAATGAAAATGATGTAGACGATTCTAATCTTGATACAACGCCTGTTGCAAATAATAGAGGCTCAGGAATGTTTACCTATTTAATTATAGGTGCTGTTGGCATAGCAATATTATATGGAGGATATAAGTATTTTAAAGGAGAAAAACAAGGTACGAGTGCTCCTGTTGTATCAGCTCCTATTCCTGATATTGATAAAAATCATTTGGCTATGCAAAAACATCTTGAAACAACTCCATTAGAATCAAGTAGTAAAAATAGTCAAATAGAGATGCAAAATGTAGAAAAAAGCTTAAAAAGTCAATCAGAAAGCATTAGAGCAGAGTTAGCTACTTTAAATAAACAAGTATCAAATATAAAAGTTTTACAAGCTAATTTGGCAAATATGCAAACACAATTGAATAGTCTTAACAATAAAGTTACTAAAATAGAAAAAAATACAGATATTAAACAAAGTTTAAATAATATATTTAATTCTATAGATTCTTTATTACTAGCGTTAAAGCAAATTAACCTTAAAGTAACGGATCAACAAGGAGTTTTAACTAGTTTTGTTAGAAGTACTATAGGTGATATAAATAATAAGCAAGTTGGGTTAACATTAGAAGCAGTAATACCAGGTCGAGCATGGCTTAAAACAAAGTATGGAGTTGAACAAACAGTTACTCTTGGAGATTATGTGCCAGGATATGGTAAAGTTGTGCAAATTGATGCTCAAAAAGGCATACTTGTTACAGACACAGGAAATATATTAAGACAATAGTTTTAAAATGATTGAGTTATATTATCCATACATAGAATTTTTAGTTCAAAATAATAATTCTACTTTTGGCGCTAATGTAAAAGATCTTCAGCAGTTAATGGAGAACTTTAGTAATACATTGGGGCCCTTTACGCTTTTTATACAAATAGCAACAATGATTTGTGGCGTAGGTTTGATTATGAAAGGATTGCTAAAGTTAAAACACTTGGCTGATATGCGTAACATGATGTCTGGACAGGCTGAGGTCGGTAAAGCAATCGGTGTTATTTTAGCAGGAGTTGGATTAATATGGCTGCCGTATTTAATTAGAGTTTTTTCTTTTACAATTTTTGGTTCAGATGATTACAATGTTCCAAATGTACAGAGCAATGCAATAAAGTCTTTTTATGTTATAATGCGTTTTATAGGCATTATATCTATAATTAAAGGTTGGTTTTTATTTGCTTCCATGGGGAAGGGACAGGCCCAACCTGGCACGGCAGGCAAAGCAGCCTCGCATTTAATTGGGGGAATAATGATGTATCATTTAGACAAAACTGTGGTAGTGGTAACTAATACTTTAGGACTATCAGGGTTACAAAACAACATGTTTTAATAGCGATAATTATTATGAAAAACGTAGTTAGATTTTTATATATAAATTTTATTTTATTTATTGTTAATAATTTTTATTGCGCGCAGGAGCAATATGGATCACATAAAGGACTAGGCTCAGTTTCTTTTCAAGCATCTATGGTTTTGAATAATGTTGCAAAATTAATTTTGTATATTGCTATTATTGCAGGTATTGCATTTATTTTAACATCTTTATTAAAGCTTAAGCAACACTGGAGAAATCCTCAGCAAGTATCTATTAGCCAAGTTATTTCATTATTTATATTAGGCTTAATTTTAGTGGGAATTCCAATGTTAATACACTATAATCAAAATAAGACTACTATTGGAGCTGTCTATATGTATGATGATTATCAAAAAATTAGATTGGCAAGAAATTAATGAGAAAAATATTTAATTTAATCATTGGGGTATTTTTTGTAATTATTAGTGAATTTACGTTTGCTAGTCAAAACAATAATGGCCCTACTATAAAAAATATTGCAGACAATATTTTGGGACAAAATCAGGAGTCGGCTAGTGATATTGTGATTTTAATGATGGCTGTTAGTGCTACTTTAGGCTCGGCGTTTGCTCTGATTGCAGTTTTAAAATTCAAACAACATAAAGATAATCCTCAGCAAACACATTTGGGGCAGCCATTTTCCTTATTTCTTATTGCGGTTCTTTTCATTTGGTTACCTTATTATTTAAATGAGACGGGTTACACTTTAACTGGTAGAAGCGATGCAAATGATCGTATTGAGATTGGAGAGACTTCAAGCCTGTTGTGTCCAGAGAATGATCCAGATGCACTGGGTTGTCCTAGTAATAATAATTAATTAGATCTATTTTTATATGAAAAATAAGGATATTGCTCTAGAAGTTAACCCTTTTGGATGGAGTATAAAAAAACAAAGATTAAAGAGCAATGCTTTTTTAGAAATCAAACAAAAATTTGTAGATTTTAAAAAAAGCACTTGTGAATTATGCCAATATAAATCTGAAGATAAGTATCTTCATATAATCAACAAAAACGGTAATTATAAAGATAATAAAGGTAATAATTTTCAATTAGCATGTAGTCTTTGTACATCTTGTTTATTTATTGGTTCTTATAATCCAAGTACTAGTGTTGAATCAATAGATAGATTGATATATTGCCCTGAAATTAGTCAAATTCAACTTAATCATTTATATCGAGTTTTATTTGTTTGTATGGAAAGTAATAATTCTCAATATCAAGATATAGCAAAAAGTTTCTATAGATGTTTGCGCCATAGAGCCTCTGTTGTTGATAAAATGTTTGGTGAAAATAGTAGCGATACTAAAGTTTTTCTTCAATCTGTTCTGGATTCTAACTTGCAAAAAAATCAGAACATGCAACAAATTTTAAAATATTTAAGATTTTTTCCTGGGCGAACTTCTTTTAGAGCAGAGTGGCAATCTTGGATTGATGATTTTTTATTAAATGATTATGCTAAAATTATATTTAGTAATGTATAATTATATTTTATAGAGATAAGTTTATTTGAATTAGATATTATAATTAGGGTTTTAATTAATTTTTTAATAGATAAAGGAAAAGTTATGTTTAAGATGAAGAAAATAATATATAGCTTAATAAGTTTCTTAGTTATATTGGCTCCAGGGTTTGTTTTTGCAGCCGGAAGTAATAAAGGGCTTGCTAATATAGCTGTTAGTATTACTGGTATTATGGGAGATTTTGTTAGTTTAATTTTCGCTATAGCCGCTGTTGCAGGTAGTGGTTTTTTATTGGTATCTTTTTTTAAATTCAAACAGCATAAAGACAATCCTACTCAAGTTCCATTAGGTCAACCTATTGCTTTGTTAATGATTGGAGTAGGTTTAGTTTGGTTACCGTTTATTGCAGAACAAACAGGAGAAACGGTAGGTGCTAATAATAGTGGCGTAGCAAGCCCTACTGGCAATAAGTTACCTAGTTTCTTTGGTGGCGGTAGTTAGTTTTATATGAGCTTTGTTGATCCAATAATAGATGCTTTTGATTCTCTTCTTGAATGGCTTTCAAATAGCTTACATCAGACAACCAGGTCTTATTGTGAGCTAGAAACCGTTCTTGATAAGTATACTTTAGTTGGTAGAGATGGCTCGTTGGTATCTATAGTCAAAATAGATGGAATTCAGTTTCTAGTTGGTGATGATGAGTTCAAAAGTATTTTAGAGTCTTTGTCTGTTTCATTGCAGCCAACTATGAAACAACCTGGTCAAACAATACAAGTCCTATATTCATATGATACAACGACAGTTAAACAAGAGCTTAAAAGCATATTAGAGCCTTCTTGGAATACTGCTCAAGACTTATCTTTAGACTTAAATGATTTATTTGAAGAAAAAATTAACTATTTATCTCATTATTGCTCTAATGAAAATGTTTACCTAGTGCTTTGGACAAACTCTAAACAGTTGAATAAGCAGCAGCGCAAGCAAGCTGGTAAACGGAAAATGAAAGAAATAAAAGATCATAAGATTCCGCCTATGCAGCATGCTCAGGCTATATTTTGTCCAACACTAGAACTCAAAGAATCACATCATTCATTTGTAAGAACTTTTGTTAGTGATTTAAAAGATTTAAATATAATGACGACTTCTTTAGATGTTCATCATGCTCTAAGAGCCATTAGGATGTCTGTTGATCCAGAGATTACTAATAATGACTGGAGACCATATCTTCCTGGAGATCCAATTCCAGTAAGAGATGAAATTATAAAAAGCAAAAATAGCAAAGATGTTTCTGAACTCATGTGGCCAACTATTGCAAGGCAAATCATACCTAGAGACGGGGAAATTGTAGATTTACGAACAGCAAGAATAGGAAATAAGTTATATGCACCTTTATATATAGATTTATTTCCTCAACAAGTACAACCATTTACCAAATTATTACAAAGGGCATTAAATGCCAGAATACCGTGGAGAATTTCTTTTTTAGTTGATAGCGAAGGATTAGATTCTCTAAATATAGCAAGTACAGTTGCGGCAATATTAAGTTTTGCAAGTTCATTTAATCCTTTGATTAATGATGCAAAGAAATATTTATCATATATTGCGACTAATACAGATGATGCTGTTGTTAAATTAAGAGTATCGATTGCTACGTGGGCTGATATTACTAAACCAAATTTATTAAGACAAAGAGCAGCTGAATTACATAAAGTTGTTCAAGGTTGGGGAGGTTGTGAGGTAAGAGAGATATCAGGTGATGCTTTTGCCGGAGTAATTTCTAGTGCCTTGGGAGTTACTACAAATAGCATAGCTACGCCTTCGGTTGCACCTTTGTCTGATGTATTAAGAATGCTTCCTATCATGCGTCCAGCATCGCCTTGGGAGAAAGGTGCTATTTTATTTCGTTCTATAGATGGTAAGCCAATGCCTTATCAACCAGGTTCAAGTTTACAAACAACATGGATTGATATAGTTTATGCAAGGCCAGGCTCAGGTAAATCGGTTTTATCTAATGCTATTAATTTAGCCTTATGTTTGTCTCCTGGATTAAAAAATTTACCTATTATATCTATTATTGATATTGGTCCATCAAGTAGTGGCTTAATTTCATTAATTCAAGAATCTTTACCAAAAGGTGAGCGACATTATGCCGCTTATCATAGATTAAGAATGACTAATGATTATGCTATTAATCCTTTTGATACTCAGTTAGGGGCAAGATATCCTACTCCACAAGAAAGAAGCTTTTTAGTAAATTTTTTAATATTATTAGCAACTCCAGTGGGCAGTGCAAAAACATATGATGGCGTTAGTGATATGGCGGGATTAATAGTAGATGAGGTATATAAAGGCTTATCTGATGAATATAATCCTAATAAATATACTCAAGGAATAGATGAAGAAATTGATACAGTTTTAGCAAATTGTAAATTTCAAAGTAGTAATGACATAACTTGGTGGCAAGTTACAGACTTTTTGTTTGAACAACATGAAGTTCATCATGCTAAACTTGCTCAGCGTTATGCCGTACCTGTTTTATCAGATGTCTCATCAAGTTGTCGAGCTTCTGCTATTAGTGATTTATTTGGCAAAATTATAGTTTCAACGGGTGAAAATCTTATTGATGCTTTTGGGCGAATGATATCATCTTCTGTAAGAGAATATCCAGTTTTAGCACAAATAACTAAGTTTGATTTAGGTGATGCAAAAATTGTATCTTTAGATTTGGATGAGGTTGCTAAAACAGGTGGAGAAGCAGCAGATAGACAAACAGCAGTTATGTATATGTTGGCAAGATATATTTTAGCTAAAGATTTTTATATGAATATAGAAAATCTCTCCGGGTTCCCTGAAAAATATAAAGATTATCATAAGACTAGAATTATAGAAAATAAAGAAGTGCCTAAAAGAATTGTATTTGATGAGTTTCATCGAACATCAAAAGTTAAAGCTGTGCGTGATCAAGTTGTTGTTGATATGCGAGAAGGTCGTAAATGGAATGTTCAAGTAGCTTTGTTATCTCAGTCATTAGATGATTTTGATAGTGTAATGATTGAATTTGCTACATCTATTTTTATTATGGATTCTGGTCCAATTCAAGCAGTTGAAAAAACTGCATCAATATTTGGTTTGACCCCAACACAAAAAAAAGCATTAAGAACTCAGGTTCATGGCCCAAGAGAAGGGGGCGGTACTTTTTTAGCTCAATTTGCAACTAAAAAAGGTATATATACTCAGTTATTGACTAATACTATTGGTCCTATTGAACTTTGGGCTTTTAGCACAACTTCAACTGATGTAAGAGTAAGAGATGAGTTGTATGATCGAATAGGACCTAAAATGGCTCGAGCAATTTTAGCTCATATGTTTCCAGGAGGAAGCGTTGCTCCTTTAGTTGAGCAAAGGTTATTAGCTTTAAGAAAATCAGGAGGGGTTTCTTCTGATTCAAGCCAATCTATTCTTAAAGGGCTTATTGAAGAAATAGTTAAAGAGTTTAATACTAATCCTTTGTTTAGAAAACATTAGAAAACATTAGAAAAACCAAACTAAAATCTATTAAATAATAAAAAATTATAGATATCTATGAACCCTAATAGCTGGTAAAAAAACTTCAGGATCAAGTTTGCTATCAGATCTTTTATTAGCTCTTTTATTCAAAGTATTTTTTTCTTTAGGAGGTTTAAAATAAGGTAGTTCATTATTGTTATTTTCTGGATAGAATATAGGCATATGACCTTTAATCATTTGTCTATCTGGAGTTTCTATCTTATTTTTTAAATTGTTTGTAGGGTACACTATATTTGCTCTTAGATTAGGAGCAAGGTTTTGTACTATAGCAAGTTGTTCAGCATTATTTAAACTTCCAACTTTTTGAATTTGTTGTTGTATGCCATAATCATTACCTTTTTGTTGTAATTTCGCAATAGCTTCATCTTTGGTTATTTTAGTAATAGCTTTAGTATTAGCCCAAGTCCAAGATATAGATTTAGGTTTAACTGGTAATATTTTAATAGTTCTATAACATTGTTTTAGATTTAATCTGGCAAGACCATTACGTTTTAATGTAATTTGAGTATTTTCTTCTCTTTTATTCGTATAATCTAGTTTATTAATATCTAAAATTTTATTAAATTCTTTTGTTAAAATAGGATCAGAGTTTTTTATTTTAAGTTTTTTTAAATTCTGAATAGCTTCTTTAAATTTTGATTTAGAATAATTAATTTGATCAATTTGATTTATAGTGCTTAGTGATGCGCCAATTATTCCTGGAAATATAACTGTTTCTTTAGGATCTTGGGTGTCGTGATATTCTATTTGAGTAATTATATCGAACAATTTTTGTTTTAACTTTTTTTTTTCTAAATTATTATATTTAAATATCCAAGCAGGCAGATTAATATCTTTTATTAATAAATCATATAGCTTATTTAAATTATGTTTTAAAGCAGCATAAGCTTCTATCACAGCTATGATGTGATATGAGTTTGGGTGATTTTGTAAATTTTCAATATCAGTACTTGATTTATCTAGATTCATTGTATTATTTATTTTTAAAACAAAAGTTATAAATTAAATTAGCAACAGAGCAAGTAAGTTTTTTTGCCATAGGAATATGTAAAAATTCATTTGGACCATGCGCATTGGATTTAGGGCCTAAAAGACCGGTTATTACAAATTCAGCTTTTGGAAATTTTTCACCAAGCATTGCCATAAAAGGAATAGTTCCGCCTTCACCCCAACAAACAGCAGGCTTATTATAAACTAAATTTGATGTATCATTAACTAAATTCTTAAGATAATTGCTTAAATGTGGGGCATGCCATCCATCACCAGTTGTAAGAATATCTGCATTAATATTAGCGTTATATGGCGGATGTTCTTCTAATAATTTTTTTAATTTTATTGCCGCTTGTTTTGCATTTATTTTAGGGGGAATTCTAAAAGATAAAAATAATGTCGTATTAGGTCGAAGAACATTACCTGCTGATTCAGCGTTAGGAAGGCCTTCTGCTCCAATAATTGATAAAGTAGGTCTCCATGATCTATTTAATAATAATTCAGTATGATCATTAATCACTGGCTGAGCTATAGTATTATTTAATTTATTTTTAGCCCATGGTAATTCTGAATAAACATTATTTTTTAAAGTATCTGCGGCGTGTTTTGCTTCTTTTATAAAGTATGAATCTATTTTAGTGTGTAAAAAATCAGGTTTTATGAACCCTGTATCTTCATCTTCAATTTTTGATAGTAGTATTCGTGCTATTCTAAAGCTTGATGGTACAATGCCACTTGCTAATCCAGAATGAATACCTTCAGTCACAGAGCTTACAGATAATTTTAAATTTATAACGCCTCTTAAAGAAGATGTAAGCCATAATTGATCATAGTTTCCACAACCTGAATCTAAACATATAACTAAAGATGGTTCTTTGATCTTATCTTTTAGGTAATCAATATAATAAGGCAAGTCAAAGCTACCACTTTCTTCACAACCTTCAATAATAATAACGCATCTAGAGTGAGGAAGATTTTGCTCTTGTAGAGCTTTAATGGCCGTTATAGACGAAAATATAGCATAACCATCATCAGCTCCTCCACGACCATATAATTTATTATCTTGAATAACAGGGGTCCATGGAGACTTATCATCATCCCAGCCATTAAATTCAGGTTGTTTATCCATATGGCCATATAACAATATAGTCTCGTTATGATTAATTTTATCTGGGTAGTTAGCAGGAATTTCTATATATATTAATGGTGTTCTGTTGGGAAGATTTATAATCTCAATCTCAAGAGCTGTAATATTTTGAGCTTTAACCCAATTATATAATTGTTTTACAGCCTTATCTAAATATTTATTGTTTTGCCAATTTTTATCAAATAAAGGTGACTTACAAGGAATCTTTATATAGGCTTCTAATTCAGGAATGATACTTTTATCAAAAGTTTGATCTATAAATTTCTGAATTTTGGTAATATCTAAATTTTGTTCCATAAAATTATTTATATCAGTTATGATTATAATATGCATTATATAATAATTTATGGAATTAACAAATGAGAACAAGTAATATAAAAACTAATTATTATATATTAATAGCTTTTTTATTATCATCCATAATGGTTTATGTGCAATATAATTATGGTTATTCATGGCCATATAAAAGTATGCATGCATATGGAACGGATGATGCTTTTATTACTTATCGATATGCTTTTAATTTATTTTCAGGAAATGGTTTATATTTTAATATTAATGGTGATAATGTAGAAGGTTACTCTAATTTTCTATATTCGCTATTATTATTACCAGGTTTTTTCTTTGGAAAAGATAATATTTATTTATATAGCGTTATATTAAATTTTAGTTTACTTATCGGTATTCAGCTTTTATTTTATAAAATATTATCACATAAATTTACCAAGAATCATTCAATTTTAGCCATTTATTTAGTTGCTGCTAGTCCTATTATATGGGCTCATGTCACAACAGGTCTTGGATCTATTTTATCTTTATTTGCATTTGTTTTTTTTTGGGATTGTATTATATCATCTAATACAAAATATTATTTATTAAAATTAATTATAGCATCTAGTTTAGCAATTTTATCAAGAGTTGATGGTTTCTTGTTACCTCTTATTGGTTGTTTTTATCTTTTTTGTAAATTTGATAAAGAAGATAAAAACAATAAAAAAAATATTATTATTTTATTTGGTTATGTTGTTTTATTCATGGCAGGATATACTTTGTTTAGATATTTTTATTATGAAGATATTATATCCAATACTTTTTATGCAAAAGTTTCAGGAAATTTAACCCAAAGATTCTTATCAGGCATAGTATATCTTTTAAATAATCTAGTTTATAACCAAGGAATGTTTTTTTATGTTTTTTCAATAATTTTTTGTTTAGTTATGAAAATTTTAGAGCTTTTTAAATATAAGAAAACCAATATTTCATTTCCTTTAATTTTTGTTGTGCTTTGGATTTTATATTTGCTTTTCATTGGTGGTGATTTTTATCATGAAAGATTTTTATTGCCAATTTTATTAATAGGAATATATTATTTTATTAAAATAATATCATTAAATTTCAGCCATAAAGAACAAATTATTGCTATTTTATTTATATTAATTTTAAATTTTAGTTTAATGTTTAGTGATGGTAGGTTTTCTTATCAAAAAAAAGGTTATGATGCATGGATAAATTTAGGAATTTTTTTACATGAGAATTATACTAATAAAGTTTTAGCTATTGATGCAGCAGGTAAGGTTCCTTATTATTCAGAATTATATACGATAGATATGTTAGGTCTAAATAATAAATATATTGGGAAAATGGAATTTAAAAGACCAAAGTTTGTTGCCGGCCATAATAAATATAATCCAGATTATATTTTTGCAAATAGTCCTGATTTAATTGCGGCGTGGATTCAGCCAAATTTAGACTTATCTTGGGGGATTTATAAAAATAAGTATACAAAAAGTTATAAGCTTAAGTATTTAATAAACTCATCAAGATTTGATTTTGTTAATAATATTTATGATGTGGAATTTTTATCTGATGATGCCATCAAAAAGTTAGTTGCTAATTACTTTGATTATGCTGTTTTAGTAAAAAAATAAAAAAATAAAATAGAGTATCTAGTTAATTACTATCAGTTTGAGTAGCAAAGAGTAAAGCAGCACCCAAAGTCCAACTCACATCTTGACTTGCAACTTCAAAGTTTTTATATAGTTTTGGTATTTTATATTTGTGTACTAATAATGTATCTATATAGGCCGTATCAAAACAGTGGGATAATAAGTATTTAACCTGATCTTTGTTTTTATTATTATCAATAAAATCATCTAGGTTAGACATGCATTTATTAGATATTTTTTTAGGGATTTCACTTATTTTATCAATAGTAAAAAATTTAAATTTATAATAATATCCAGAGATACCAATAAGCTTCATGTTAGATTCAATAGGGTAGCTTAAGTAAGCTGAGGGATTATCTTTTTTTAGTGAATTATTTAATTCTTTTTTTATGTCTTTTTTACATAATTTGAAATCAAAATTAGGATTTGGATTGCAAATATTTTCATTATTACGAATATTTCCTGTAAAAGTTTTTCTAAATTCATCTAATCCTAGACCTAAAAAACTTTTACTGACAATAGTATAGCGGGCATTGCCAAACTCTATTTCAAAAGTATTATCTAAGTCTGTATAAGTGTGTGTTGCAAACGCTACTTGAGTTGATGCGCCACCCATGTCTAAAGTTGCAGCTGTTGGTTTATTAAATTGTAAATTTTTCTCATAATAATTAACGCTAAGCCAATCAAATAACCCCTCATAATCACCAGGTATTGTTTTAGTTATAATTTGATTAAATTTATTGCTTTTAGATACTATATTATTTAAATTTTGATAAATATTATTTTGTTCTGGGTTATGGAGCAAACGCATGCCAGCTGTGCCAAGTATATAAAAATCGACTTTAGATTTAGTTCTAATTTTGGCTTTTTTAAAAAAACTATTTGCTTTGTTTAGTAAAGGATTTATATATTGTTCTAGATCTGTAATATTATTAGCAAATTTTGAAATTCCAGGCTCTACTTTATTGTCTGGAATTTTTATTTCAGTAATTATAGGAATGTTTTGATTTTTGAACTCACGTGATGGTGGGGATATTTTATAAATAAATAATCGGGAGCCAGAGCTTCCAGCATCAATAATTGTAATATATCTGGTCTTAGTATTTAGATTGTTATTTGAATGGGCAAGTTTATAAAAAATTAACGCTGCAACAAGCAAAAATAGCAAGAAAGTTATTGAAATATAATAAACGTTTTTTTTTGCCATTGTTTGAAATAAGCAATAATTCTAAAGACATCAGTATACTTAAGGTAACTAAAAAAATCAATATATAATTTAGTTAGTGTTTTAGTTAATAACCTTATTTTAAATATTTATAGCCTGTAAATAATTTTAATTAATAATTTGTGTTGAGATAGGAATATTTAATTTCATACCCGTTTTAATTTTATGAATATCTATAATATTATTCATGTTTTTTATTTCAGTCATTGATATTTTTAAGTTTTTGGCTATATTACTTAAACTTTCACCTGGCTTTATTATATATTCTGACCAAGATTTATCAGTGTTTTTATTGTAACTAACAATTCTATTATAACTTGGCTTTTTAACATTTTTAGTAATGTTTTTATCATGTTTTTCAGGAACTAATACATATGAAGTTCCATATAAATTTGGACTTTGAGGAGCTGTAACAAATCTTGGATAATGGTTATTTAAAACTTTTATTACATTAGTATCTATATTATTTTTTTTAGCTACAGCCAATATATTGGTTTGCTTGGGGAAATTGACTTTTGAGAAGAATTTTTTATTAGCTATAAAAGGTAGTTTCTGATTGTATTTAGTCGGATTTTTTAAGGCTATTAGAATCGCTAAGAATTTAGGTGCATATTTCTTGGTTTCTAAAGGTAGCGGTAAATCCCAATAAAGAGTGCTAATTTTCTGTTTTTTATTACGACGTATTGCACTTCGAACAGTTCCAGAGCCAGCATTATAAGCTGCCAAGCTTAATATCCAGTTATTATTAAATTCCTTATTAATTTTGTTTAAGTAGTTTAATGCGGCATCGGTTGAAGTCAGAATATTTCGCCTATCATCATACCAAATATTAGTTTTTAGTCCTAAGTATTTAGCAGTGCTAGGTATTAGTTGCCAGATTCCATGAGCGCCTTTATGAGAGTGGGCTTTTGGATTATAGCCGCTTTCAAGAATGGGTAGTAATGCTATCTCTAAAGGCATGCTTCTTTTTTTTAGCTCAGAGATAATATGATATAAAAAGGGCTCTGCTCTTTTGCTAATTGTTTCAAAATATCCAGGGCTTCTAGATATTTTTTTTAATTCATTCTGTATAATTGGTGAGTTTATTATTTTCTGATCAAGATATTGTTTATCCCAAGTTGAAGACTGTAATATTTGATTCCATAAATTGTCTTGGTTTTGTTCAGTGGCATATGTGTTTATAACAGATATAAAAGCTATGAAAATTAATATGAGGGAATATAATGTTTTTTTCATGTTAGTTACTTAATAATTAAGACTCAGTATTCTATCATTAAAAAGCTTTAAAATTCAATACATAATTAGATAATCATTTACTATAATATAATTTTAACAGGTTAAGTTTTTGAACTAAATAAAGTTTATGATTTATAATGAAATCTATAGAAAAGCTCAATACAGCGGAAAAAAATAAATTAGCAAAGATTTTAGAACAAAATTTGTTTAATATAAAATTTAATAGAAATATTAATGATTTTGCTATACAGATAAGTTTTAGCTCTAATAATTTACTATACTTAGATGATATAATTAATAACTTAAAAATTGCTATTTTTGATAAAAAATTTCAACAAAGATTAGATTTAAATTCATATTTTTATGCTGATTCTTCTTTATTACCTATTCCTTCAGAGAGCACTGATTTAATTATACTTGATCATGGTTTTGAAATATTTAATAATTTTAATTTATTAGTTGATGAAATTGATCGGATATTAAGACCTAATGGTCATGTTATTTTTTTTGTATATAATCAATATAGTTTATTAAGGCTTTCTAATGCTTCTTTAAAGGGAAGGTATAAAGTAAATGTTGTAAAAGCAAGAAATGAATTTTTATTAAAAAGTTATGAATATATAAATGATTATAAAATATATTATTATTTTGATAATATATTTTTGAATATTTTCAAAATATTACAGTTAGTACCTCGTAGTTATATATGTATAATGCAAAAAAAAACGCCAGGAGCTATCTTATCGAGTAGTAGCTGGAAAGATAGGTTTCAAATTATACCAGGTGGTGTTATTCAACCTAATTATGAGAAAAATATTTTTAAACCAAATAACTATGATAAATTAAAAAAGGATGAAGTTTGAAAAAAATAGTAGTATATACTGATGGTTCTTGTTTGGGAAATCCCGGTCCAGGTGGGTGGGGTGTATTATTAATTTATAATGATCACAAAAAGCAATTGTCAGGATCAATGAGTGATACAACAAATAATCAAATGGAGCTTACAGCCGCAATAGAAGCTTTAAAATCACTTAAAGAACCATGTGAAGTTATTCTTCATACGGATTCTCAATATGTGAAAAATGGTATAACAACATGGCTTAAGAATTGGGAAAAAAATGGCTTTAAAACAGCCAATAAAAAAAATGTGAAAAATAAAGAGCTTTGGATTTTATTAGATAAATATGCTAAAAAGCACAAAGTACTTTGGGAGTGGGTTAAAGCTCATAATGGCAACGAGTATAATGAGTTAGTTGATGAATTAGCAAGAAATGCTGCAACTAAAATTAGATAAAAGTAAAATATGACTCAAAGACAGATATTATTAGATACAGAGACAACAGGCTTAAGTTATAAAGAAGGCCACAGAGTTATTGAAATAGGCTGTGTTGAATTAATCTCTAGAAAATATACGGATAATAATTTTCATTACTATATTAATCCTGAAAGAGATATTGATAAAGGCGCTTTTGAAGTGCATGGTATATCAAATGAGTTTTTGAAAGATAAATCTGTATTTAAAGGCATATCGCAACAATTTATAAACTATATCAAAGGTGCAGAGCTTATAGCTCATAATGCGCCTTTTGATGTGGGATTTTTAAATAATGAGTTAAAACTTTTAGATTATAATTTTCAATTAGAAGATATCTGTAAAATTACAGATAGTTTACAAATAGCAAAGCATTTTTATCCTGGTCAAAAAAATAACCTAAATGCTTTATGTAAAAGACATAATATTAGTACAATAAATAGAACATTACATGGAGCGCTTCTTGATGCAAGGCTTTTAGCAGAAGTTTATTTAGCTATAACAGGCGGACAAACAAAATTTGCATTTGCTGATACAAATAACTCGAGTATACTAAATACTAATTTAAATATAGAAAAAGATAAATCAGATAAAAAATATCCTAAAAACTTAACTATTATTAAAGCATCAGAAAGCGAGTTAGAAAAGCATGAAGCTTTTATAGAATTATTAAATAAAAATAATAATGAAACAGTTAATTTATGGGATGATTTACATTGAAATTAATCAGTAAATAAATTTATATACTTAGGAGCATAAGGCACATGTCATTTCAGTTTGTTGTTAGTTTTTTATTAGCTATTACTTCTGTGTCGGCTTTTATTAATTATAAATTTATTAAGCTTCCAGATTCAATCGGAATAACTTTTGTTACTTTAGTTTTATCTTTGATTTTAATTATATTAAGTAAGTTTGGCTTTCATTATGATAAACCAGTCGCTCAAGTATTCAGTAGTATAGATTTTCCAAAGACTGTAACAGGTTATATGTTAAGTTTTATTTTATTTGCCAGTAGCATGCATATTAATGTTAATCAGATGGCGAGATTTAAATGGGTTATTATTAATTTAGCTACAATTGGCGTATTTATATCAACATTAATAGTTGCGTTATTGACTAAATATGTATTGGGATTTTTTGGTATAGATTTGCCATTCATCTATTGTTTGTTATTTGGGGCGGTGATTTCACCAACTGATCCTATAGCCGTTTTAGGTATTTTAAAAAATGTTAATGCAAAGCGTTCTTTGGAAATGAAAATAACTGGTGAAGCTTTATTCAATGATGGGGTTGGAATTTTTTTATTTGCAACTATAGTTGGAATTATTGAAAGTAGTCAATTAAATACAAATAACTCTAACAATTTATTTGATAATTTAAATTATGGGTCTTTAATTTTAGTTTTTTTACGAGAAGTTGTTGGTGGTGTTGCAACTGGAGTTGTTTTAGGTCTTGTTGCGAGTTATTTCATGAAAAGGGTAGGTGATCTAAATATTGCTTTATTATTTACCTTAACTCTAGTGACGGCAGGTTACAGTATTGCAACAGAGTTGCTTCATGTGTCAGGGCCATTAGCGATAGTTATAGCAGGGTTAATAGTTGGTGCAATGTTCAGAAAAGGTAAAATGCCAGAGCGTATTGTAATACGATTAGAAGGAGTTTGGGAGTTAATTGATGAATTAATTAATGCCATTTTATTTGTTCTTATAGGTTTTGCCGTATTATTTATGTATTATGAGCTAGATATGATTTTAATATCTTTAGCAATAGTTCCTTGTGTATTATTAGCAAGATATATAAGCGTTAGCTTCCCAGTCTTAACAATGCATCAGTTTAGAAAATTTGATTCTAAATCTATTTTTATTTTAACTTGGGGAGGTTTAAGAGGCGGTGTTTCTATAGCATTAGCTTTATCAATTCCTGATTTCCCTGATAAAGACATTCTTTTAACAATGACCTATGTTGTAGTCTTATTCTCACTGCTTGTTCAAGGATTAACTTTAGGCCCAGTTATAAAAAAAATAATGAAATAATAAATTAATAAAATATTAAGACCTTGTCTTAGTATTTTATTTACATCTTGCTAATAGTTCATCGTTATAATCAATTAAAAAGTTAATATTTATGATAAAATTTCTAAAGGTTAATTAACGATATAATAAATATTTTATGAAATATAATCAGCTTTGGAAGCGATTTAATGAAAACAAAGCTTATATAAATGAATCTATAATCTTAACTCCTAATAATAGACTTTCCCAATTTTTACTGAAAGATTTTAATAATTATAATATTCAAGCAAAGGCATGGATAGGTCTTAAAATCATGCCTTTTAAAGAATATATTAAATCAATTTGGCAAGATTCTGCTGATATAGGAATTATTAGAGGTTCTCTATTTTTGTTATCAGAATTTCAAAAACAGATAATATTTGAACAAATTATAGATAATAATTTTACTGATTATTTGAACTTATTAAATAAAAAAATAAGTTCAAAAGTTATATCAGCTTATAATTTATTAAAAGATTATGATTTGAATTTATCTTTATTAGATAATTATAATTATCCTGAAATAGAAAGTCTTAAAATTCTAATTAATCAATATAATGAATATATTAATAAAAGTACCAGATATATAGATCATTATGATTTTATAATATATTTAATGCATCAAGATATGAATAAAATAAAACATATTATAAAAGAGAAAAATATTTATTTAATAGGTTTTGATGAACTAAGTCCTTTAGTTAAAAAATTTTTAAATTTATTAAAATCTTATGATTATAATATAGAAATTATAAAGTTTGATTCAAATCAAGCTATAGATATAAAGAAAATGAAAAATTATAAGTTTGCAGATGCTAATTTAGAATTAGAAGGTATTTTAGATTACTCGCTAGAATTAGTTAATAAGAATCAAAATATAACTATTATTACCCCTAATTTAACTGCTGTTAGAAATAATATTATTAAGAAATTTAATGATAATATATCAAACAGGCAGCTTTGGAATATTTCAGGTGGCGATTTTCTAGTAGAAATTCCTGTTATAAACTCATTAGTCATTATTTTAGATTTTATTTTTAATAAAAAAATTGCTGTAGAATTAGCTCAAGAAATATTAAGAAGGCCTTATTATTTTAATGAAGATAAAGAGTATATTAATAAAGCTAAAGTGATTTTAAATTTAAGATTATTTAATTACAGTAATGACATTACTATATCTGATTTTTTAAATTATATAAAAGATTTAGCACCTGATTTTTACCAAGCTGTAAATAATACATCTAATTTTATTAATAATATTAAAGATAAAAATTATATTTATTATCCATCAGAATATTCAAAAATATTTATGGATATAGTAAATAGTTTAGGTTGGCCTGGAACGATAAGAAATATATCAAGTGAAGAATATCAAGCTATACAAAGCTTTCAGAAGGCTTTATATGAAATTAACAAACTAGATATTATTCTTAATAAAATTGGAATAACAGAATATTTTACTATTTTAAAAAATTTATTAAATAACACTGAGTTCCAAATAGAAGTTTCTCACCCTAAGATTAATGTTCTAGGTATTTTAGAAGGTGCTGGATTAGAATTTGATAATTTATGGTTTATGAGTCTTAATTCTGAGCTATGGCCAGAAGAACCTAGCCCCAATGTGTTTTTACCAAATGATCTGCAAAAGAAATATAATATGCCACACTCTTCTTTTGAAAGAGAGTATGAGTTTGCATCAAAAATAACTCAAAGAATTTTTAATAATTCAAATAATATTATTACTAGCTATTATGAGTTTGATAAACAAAAACAATTGTATCCTAGTAGTTTTATAGAAAATATAGAAAATTTAATATATGTAAAAACAACTAATAAAAAAGAAATAAAAGAACCAAAAAATTTTTTTAATGAATTATATAATAACCAAAGTATAGAAAGTTATTCTGATTATAATGCTCCAAAGATATCTAGAAAATTTATTAAAAGTGCTATATATGCATTGAATTTACAAATTCAATGTCCTTTTAAAGCTTATGCCGAAACCAGATTAAAAGCTCGAAAATTTCCTGAAATTAAATTTGGGATAACGCCTATTGATAGAGGTAATTTACTACATAATGTGATGGAGAAAATTTGGCTTAAATTAAAATCAAAATCTGAGTTATTACTTTTATTAGAAAAAAAAGAAAGTGAAATTAACTTATTTATTTTTGAAATAATAAACTCAAGCTTTGATAAATTAAACCTTGAAAATAACTTATATAATGATTTATGTAATATAGAGAAAAAAAGATTATATAAAATTATAATAAAATGGTTACACAAAGAAACAAAAAGAAATCATTTTGAAGTAAAATATACCGAGCTTGAAAGAAACGTTAAATTTGAAAATATATATTTTACTTTAAGAGTAGATAGAATTGACTCTGAATATATTAATGGCATTGAGCATAAATTAATTATCGATTATAAAATATCAAACCAAAATACTAACAATTGGTTAAATGATATAACAGATGTACAAATGCCATTATATTATTTAATGCTTGAGAATAATAATCATGGATTATTATATTCTGTTATAAATTCCAAAGAACAAAAATTTCAAGGATTTGTTGATAAAAGCTTTGATTTTAATCAACAAATTAAAGCAATAGATTTCAGTGCTTATAAGCCTTTATGGATTAATCAAATTAAAGTAATTGCTAATCAGTATCTAAATGGTGAGGCAGCAAAACGACCATTAAATATAGATACTACTTGTAAAAATTGTCATTTAAAAAGTTTATGTAGACTCTATGAATAATTTAAATATTAAAGTATTAGATCAAAAAGAAAGAAATTTAGCTTTAGATATATCTAAATCTTATATAGTAGAAGCTCCAGCTGGATCAGGGAAAACAGAATTACTAATTAAAAGATATTTAAAGTTATTAGATAAAGTAGATAACCCTGAAGAAATTTTAGCTATAACGTTCACCAAAAAAGCAGCAGGAGAAATGCTTTCAAGAGTTTTAGATAAGATAAAGCAAAATCCTAATGATAAATATAAAATTATATTAGATAATCCTAATTCACTTAAAATAATGACTATTGATGCTTTTTGTGCTTATTTAAGTAAAAAAATGCCAGTATTATCAGGTATAGGTTCTTTTTGTGATATTGCTGAAAATGCAGAGTATTTATATAAAACAGCAGTTAGAAATTTTTTAAAAAACATAAAAGAAAATAATTATAAAATTCATATAGAAAAATTATTATTAGCTTTAGATAATAGATTTGATTTGTTTGAAAGTTTTTTAGTGAAAATGTTGGCAACTCGAGATAAATGGATGCCGTATATTTATTCTGTGTCAGATTTAATTGATCAGAATGAAATAATAAATACTATACAAGAAATAAAGAAAAATTCTATTTATCAAATAGAAAAAATTTTAACTAAACAAGATGTCAAAATTCTTACCGAGTTATTAGAATTTGCAGTTGATAATATCATTACTAATGACATTCAATCAACTCAAGCCAAAAATATTACTGATAATTTTGAGTCTTTAGAAAATAACTTTGAAAATATTTATAAAACTATAAGTTATTTATTATTTACAGGTGATAGAAAACTAAGTTTTAGAAAACGACTTGATAAAAATATAGGATTCCCACCAAACTGTAAAGAACAAAAACAAATTTTAATTAGTATTATTAGCAAATACGAGCATTTAGAAGATGATCTAGGAGATGTTATAAGTTTACTTAGAATATTACCAGATGATTATAATAAATCTGAGATTGAATTTATATCTAGTTTATGCAAAATTTTACCGTTATTAGTAGCTAATTTAAAGTTAGTATTTCAAAATTTTTTAAAAATTGATTTTATTGAGGTAACTCAAGCTGCTTTAAATGCTTTAGGTGATAATTTAAACCCAACTGATTTAGCATTAGTTTTAGATTATAAGCTTAGTCATATTTTATTTGATGAATTTCAAGACACATCTTTAACACATTTTAGATTATTAAAAAAATTGATATCAGAGTGGGGTAATGATTTAAATAAAAGTATATTCATTGTAGGTGATCCCAAGCAATCTATCTATAAATTTAGACAAGCAGAAGTAAGCTTGTTTATGGAAGTAGCTCAAAATGGCATAGATAATATTAATTTTGAATATATTAAATTAAAAACTAACTTTAGGTCTAATAACAATATAGTATCTTGGGTAAATAGAGTTTTTGATAAAAGCTTTCCTAAAAAGATAGATTTATTATTTGGAGCTATTTCTTATTCAAGATCAGATAGCTTTAATAAAGAAATAACAAAAGATAAAGTCTCAATAAATATATTTGAAAATGATGTAAATTATGTAGAAGAAGAATTTATCGTAGATGAAATACAAAATATTTTAATTAATAATCCTCAAGATAAAATAGCAGTTTTATTAAAAAACAGAAAGCATGGCAAATATATAATTAAATTATTAAATGAAAAAAACATTAATTTTTCAGCAGTAGATATCGATTTATTACAAGATAATTATTTTATTCAAGATTTGTTATCATTAGTAAAAGCCATGCTATTTTTAAGTGATAATGTTGCATGGTTTGCTATTTTAAGAGCTCCATGGTGTGGATTATTATTAGAGGATTTAGATATAATTGCCAATTATGACTCTGATAATAGTTTCATTTGGGAAGTTATTAATAATCAAGAGGTGACAGCTAATTTAACTAAAGATGGTCAAAAAAGAGTTGCTAATTTTATAACATGTTTTGAAAAAGCTTTAAATAATAGATATCTGGTTAAATTTTATTTATTAATAAAAACATTATGGAATGATTTAAATGGAAGTATATTTATTAAAAGCAAAGAAGAATTAGATATAATTAATGAATTTTTTGATGTCATATCAAGCTTTGAAAAAAATAATAGTATTTTAAATCCAGATGAATTCTATAGTAAATTAGAGAAGTTGTATTTTTCACCAAAAGACAATCAAAGCTCTAATATTCAGATTATGACTATTCATAAATCTAAAGGTTTACAATTTGATCATGTCTTTGTTCCTATGTTACATAGAACGTCTAAGGCTAATGATCATGAATTATTATTATCTCAAGAATATCATGCAAAAAACTTTAATGGTTTTGTTTTAGCTCCATTTAATGAATATTTAGATATAGATGATAGCTCTAATAATATTTATAATGTTTTGCGATATATTGATAAACAAAAAAGCTATCATGAATCTATAAGACTATTATATGTAGCTATAACAAGAGCCAAAAAAAGTTGCTTTCTAACAGCTGTACTAGATGAAAAAAAGATAGAAAAAGGACCATCTAAAGGAAGCTTATTAAATTGTATTTGGCAGGGGATTAATTTAGAAGATATCAAATATCATAAATCAGAAATCACTAATAATATTAGTATGACTAAAATCAATAATATTAATTTAAGAGTCAGCAGTAATTTTATAAATAATAATTTAAATAAAAATATTATTATTGAAAATAATAATAATTTAAATAAAAATCCTGGGGTTTATAATTATGAAGAAAACACTAGTTCTTTATTAGGTACTTATGTGCATAGGTTATTAAAATCATATGCAGAAAATAAGGAAATTATATTGAAACAAATTTTTCATAATAATTATAAAAAAATAATATTTGAACAATTATCTAGCATAGGAGTAAGCTTAAATAATTTAGATTATTGTTATGCACTTATTTTAAAAGTGTTTAATAATATTCAAAATGATAAACAAGCAGATTTTATTTTTAAAAATTATGAAGATTTTGCCAATGAGCAAAGTTATAGCTATATTAATAATAAATCTCAAATTAGTACTATAAGAATTGATCGGACTTTTGTTGATTCTAAAACTAATATTCGATGGATTATTGATTATAAAATTACAGACAGTTTAGATGATTTTGACAAATTAGATCAGTATAGAAAACAATTAGAGATATATAAAAACGTTTTTTCTCATCAACAAAATGATGTAAACGCTCTTATATACTTACCTCTTTTGAGTAAAATTATTTTATTGTAAAGCAATTATTTACTCAGATTCAGATTCAGACTCAGCTCCACAAGTGCAAGAATTATTGACGCAACTAATTGGCACTTTTTCTTTTGCTTCACATTTTCTGTGGCATTCTAAAGAACAGTCATATATTTCTGATTCTTCTATTTGGTTATCATTTTTATTTATTACAGGATTATCTATATTTGTGTTAGCAATAGTTATTGAACCAAAGATAGAAAGTATAGACATCAAAGTTAATTGTTTGAATTTGCTCATATATCACCCATGTATATTGACATTCATAAATAACAGTTATTTTTTTATTTTTGGAGTTCTCTTATCAGTTGGAGCATGATTATCAGTATCACTACTACTATCATTGTTACTACTATAATTTTTTTTTGACATTCTAAATCCTGGATAATCTTTTGAGTTAAACTTAGAAAGACCTAAATCTAACGGAGAAAGAGGTTTACTATTATTAATTAACTCCGATGGGTTAAGTGGACTATCTATAGGAGCTTTTATTGGATCTTGTATTGGAGCTTTTTGCTTTTTTGTAGGCATGATTTTTTCTCTAAATAAGTTAAAAATATGCCTTTTAGTCAATTTGATATGGTATATGTTCACTAAAGTGATAAATATATTTTTAAAATATTTATCATAAATAATAAAAATATTTAATAAGAAGGGGTAATAAAACTAGTCTATAAATATAGGCCGGAATTAATAAAAATTTATTAAGAGATAACTTTACATAAAAGATAAGTAAACACAAACAGCTGCTACAGCTATTACTATTATTGAGCCAACAGCCAGAGCATCAAAATTATCATCTTTTTTAGTATATTTTTTTAATTGATCTTGGAATTTACATTTTTTAGTTGGTGTATTCATAGGTCTTAATTTTAATTTTTATATTGTAAATAAAAGTGTTATATTGTATATACATGCGTGATTATAACAGCGTATACATCTAGAGTAAATATCTTTTAATAAAATCGATTGAGGGAACCAATGTCAATTTATAGAAAGTGCGATAAGTTTATTACTAATATATTATCCAAAATTATTGCAGTCAGTGTAATATTTGTTAGCGCTAATAGTTTTGCAACTTTACCTGAATTTACAGGATTAGTTGATAAAAATAAAGCAGGTGTTGTAAATATAAGTACACATAAAAAACCTTCAAAAGAAGAACAAAATTATAAGTTACCAAGAGAGTTAGAAGAAACTCCATACGGAGACTTTTTAAAAAAATTTCTGGAAGAACAAGAAAGAGCGGATCAAGATGCTTACTCTTTAGGTTCAGGAACTATTATTTCAGATGATGGTTTTATAGTAACCAATAATCATGTTGTTAGAGATTCTGATGAAGTGTTAGTTCGATTAAGTGATCAACGAGAATTTATTGCTAAAGTTATAGGTACAGATAAAGATACTGATTTGGCTTTACTGAAAATAGATTCAAAAAAATTATCATCTGTTTCATTAGGTGATTCATCAAATGTTAAAGTTGGTGAGTGGGTTTTGGCGATTGGAGCACCTTTTGGATTTGAATATTCAGCAACTGCAGGGATAGTAAGTGGTCTTGGTAGAAGTATAGGTAATGAACGTTATGTGCCTTTTATCCAAACAGATGTTGCTATAAATCCAGGTAATTCTGGAGGACCATTGTTTAATTTATCAGGAGAAGTCATCGGTATTAACTCTCAAATTTTAAGCCGAACAGGTGGTTACTTGGGGTTATCTTTTGCAATACCAGCTAATATTGTTAAAAATGTTGTAGAGCAGCTTAAGTCAAAAGGTTTTGTTTCAAGAGGTTGGTTAGGTGTTGCATTCCAATCAGTTGATAGAAAATTAGCTAAATCATTTGGTCTAAATAAGGTGACAGGTGCTTTAGTTGTTAGTATTTTAAATAAGTCTCCTGCTGCAGACTCCGGTATTCAGAGTGGCGATATCATAGTTAAGTTTAATAATCAATTGATTATGGACGCAACTGATTTACCTCCATTAGTAGGCTCGTTAAAGCCAGGACAGAGTGTACCTGTTGAACTTTTAAGAAATCATAAATATGTTACTACACAAGTAAAAATAGGATTGAAAGAAAAAGACGAATCAAATAAAGTAAAAGAGACTCGTAAAAAAGCAGTTAAAAATCCACTTGGCGCTTCTGTAGTTAATCCATCTAATGAGCAAAAATCTGAGCTTAAATTAGCTGATAATCAGGGAGTGATTATTAATTATGTAGAAAAAAACACTCCGGCTTATAAATTAGGTTTGAAAAAAGGGGATATTATTCTTCAGCTAAACCAGACTGAAATAAGCTCATCAGATAATTTTTATAAAATAGTTAATAAACTACGTAAAAACCAATGGATACCTATTTTAGTTAAAAGAGGGCCTGAGGCTAAAAGGTATTTAGCTTTTAGAATTGAATAAAGCTTGATAATGACTGTATTTTAATAACAACATAAATCTTTTATTTATATGCTATATTATTATAAATAAAAGATTTATTGTTTAAGATATGAAAAAACTTAAGCTCAGTTCGTTGTTAAGATTGAGAATCAAAGTAAAATTACAAAGAAAAAATAAAATATAAGAAATTTTCGAAAAATGCTTGCAATATATTTTTATATGCCTATAATAGGAACTGCTTAGCGGCATTAGCAAGTTGGCACCACCTGAACCCATTCCGAACTCAGAAGTGAAACAACTTAGCGCCGATGATAGTGTGGATTTATCCATGCGAAAGTAGGACACTGCTAAGCATTTTTTCTTCTTTCCTCTCTTATCCAAATCATTAAATCATTAAATCATTAAATCATTAAATCATTAAATCATTAAATAAAAGTTGAATTTTTTATTATTATCCATATATATCGTATTATCTAATTTAATATAATTTTATATTTTTACTAACAAATAAAATAGTCAGGAGATGTAGATGTCGGTTGAAGCACATAAAGAAACCCATGGTTTTCAAACTGAAGTTAAGCAAATATTAGACTTAATGATTCATTCTTTATATTCAAATAAAGAAATCTTTTTAAGAGAATTAATCTCTAACAGTTCAGATGCTTTAGATAAGCTAAGATTTTTAGCTGTATCTGATAAGTCTTATAAACAAGATGGTGAATTAAGCATTCATGTAGATTTTGATAAAGAAGCAAAAGCGATTATTATTGAAGATAATGGCGTTGGTATGTCACGTGATGATGTTGTAGCTAATTTAGGTACTATTGCAAAATCAGGTACTAAAGAATTTTTAAGCTCTTTAACAGGTAATAAATCGCAAGATACTAAATTAATTGGTCAATTTGGTGTTGGTTTTTATGCAGTGTTTATGGTGGCAGACAGTGTAACTGTTGAAACAAGACGTGCTAATTTGAAAGCAGATGAAGCTGTTCATTGGGTCTCAACTGGCGATGGCAAATATACAATAGAAAATACAACAAAAGATACTGTTGGTACAAAAATTACTCTTCATATGAAAGAAGGTGAAGATGAGTTTTTAGAAGGCTGGAGATTAAGAAGTATTATTACTAAATATTCAGATCATATAAGCTTTCCTGTCATAATGAAAAAAGAAGTTGCTCCTGCAAATGATGCAGATAAAGAAGCAGATAAAGCTAAAGATATCGTAGACGTTCCAGAAGAAGAAACTGTAAATAAAGCAACAGCATTATGGCTTAGAGCTAAATCTGAACTAACTCAAGAAGAGTATGATGAGTTTTACAAATATTTATCTCATGATTATGAAAATCCATTAACTTACGCTCATAATAAAGTTGAAGGTAAATTAGAATATACTAGTTTATTGTATGTTCCTAAAAAAGCGCCTTTTGATATGTGGCAAAGAGATCATAAATATGGTCTAAAGTTATATGTTCAAAGAGTTTTTATTATGGATGATGTAGCTCAATTTTTACCTAATTATTTTAGATTTGTAAAAGGAATAGTTGACTGTAATGATTTGCCATTAAATGTATCAAGAGAAATATTGCAAAAAAGTAAGTCAGTAGATGGCATTAAAGGTGCTTTAACTAAAAGAATCTTTTCGATGATAGAAAGTATGGCTACTAAAAAGAAAGAAGATTACGCTATATTTTGGAAACAGTTTGGTAATGTTTTAAAAGAAGGTCCTGCTGAAGATTTTGCAAATAAAGAGCGTGTAGCTAAATTGTTAAGATTCTCATCAACTCATACTGATAGTGAAACTCAAGATGTATCTTTAGATGATTATATTAATCGTATGAAAGATGATCAGGAAAAAATTTACTATGTTACAGCAGAAACTTTTGCCGCAGCTAAAAATAGTCCATATCTAGAAAAATTAAGAGAAAAAGGCTTAGAAATCATTTTATTATATGATCGAGTTGATGAATGGTTAATGAGTAATCTTAATGAGTATTCTGGTAAGCAGTTTCAGTCTGTATCTAAAGGTGATTTAGATTTAGGTAAACTTGAAGATGAAAAAGATAAAGAAAAACATCAAGAGCAAGTAACTGAATGTAAAGAATTAGTTGAAAAAATTCAAAAATATTTAGAAGATAAAGTAAAAGAAGTACGAGTGAGTTCACGACTTAAAACTTCTCCTGCTTGTATAGTTGTATCTGCTGATGATATGGCTTTGCAAATGCAAAGAATGATGAGTGCTGCAGGTCAACAAATGCCAGCTAGTAAGCCGATATTTGAAATTAATCCAGATCATCTTATTATCAGTAAGCTAAAAGCAGAATCTGATGATAATAAATTTAATGATTGGGTTGATGTATTATTTGATCAGTCTATATTAGCTGAAAGTGGTCAGTTAGATGATCCTGCAAGATTTGTTGAGAAGTTAAATAAACTTATGTTGCAACTTTCTCAGTAAATATTAATAAAGTTTGCAAAGCAAACACAAAACCAATATTTGCAAAGCAAATATAAAATTTCTTTCTTTTGTAAAGAAAGAGGCAAACTTTAGTTTGCACAGAAGGATTTCTCAGGACTTTGGAAATTATATAATATTCAAGTCATGAGAAATCCTTTTTCTGCTCACTTCGTGAGCCTTTTTTCTTTACGAAAGAAAAAAATATATTCGCTACGCTCATGGGGGTTGTTATTGCTAGCGCAATTATATAAAAAAAGAGATTAAACTATATTATTATGACAACCAAAGAAGTATTATTTAAAAGAGCATCAAAAGTAATACCTGGTGGGGTTAACTCTCCAGTGAGATCATTTAAATCTGTTGGTAGCACGCCATTTTTTACAACAAAAGGTGAAGGTGCTTATATTTATGATCAAGATAATAATAAATATATAGATTATGTCGGTTCATGGGGACCATTAATATTAGGACATGCTTATCCTGAAGTAATAACAGCAGTTCAAGAACAAGCAACATTAGGCTTAACTTATGGTACAGCAACGGAGCTTGAAATATTATTAGCAGAAAAAGTATTAGATATAATGCCTAATATAGAAAAAATAAGATTCGTGAGTTCTGGCACAGAAGCTACAATGAGTGCGATTAGATTAGCACGAGGTTATACTAAAAGAGATAAAATAATTAAATTTACAGGCTGCTATCATGGTCATGCTGATCATTTGTTAGTTGCAGCAGGTTCAGGCGCTTTAACTTTAGGCGTTCCAAGTTCAGCAGGAGTTCCTGAAAGCTTTACTGAGCATACTTTACTTGCTGAATATAATAATATAGAAAATGTTAAAGAATTATTTGATAATTATAAAGATAAAATAGCGGCTATTATTATAGAGCCAGTTCCTGGAAACATGAACTTAATTGTCCCGCATGATGATTTTTTATCTAAATTACGAGAGTTATGCGATGCTAATAATACTTTATTAATTTTTGATGAAGTAATGTCTGGATTTAGAGTATCTTTAGGTGGAGCTCAAAAGTTATATAATGTTAAACCTGATCTTACTACATTAGGAAAAGTTATTGGTGGCGGGATGCCAGTTGGAGCTATAGGTGGTCGTGCTGATATTATGGATAATTTTGCTCCGTTAGGTAAAGTGTATCAAGCTGGTACTTTATCAGGAAATCCTATTGCAATGCGAGCAGGTCTTGTTACTTTAGATATATTGTCTCAAAAAGATTTTTTTAAAAAAATTCAAAATCAAACAGAAAAATTAGTTTCTGGTATTAATGAAATAGCACAAAAATATAATATAAAAATGTATGCTAAATCATTAGGGACTATGTTTGGTTTATATTTTACAGAGAATAAAAACATTAAATTTTATTCTGATATAATTAATAGCGATATAGATAGTTTTAATAAATTTTTTAAAGCTATGTTAAATAATGGGGTATATTTTGCACCATCTGCATATGAAGCAGGTTTTGTTTCAATAATGCATGATGATATAGTTATTAAGAATACTTTAGAAGCTATAGATGAAGTTTTTAGCGCTTATTAAAGCTATTCTATATTTAAAGTTAAAGGACTATAGGATAAAGCGCATATATATTTGTAAATCGATAGTAGCTGACTTGTAGATATAATTTTAAACAATTTTGGGTATTATAAAGCAGGGGCTTAAGAGGCCTCTATTAATATATTCCCAATTTAATGTAAAAGATTACGCAGTTGCTTGTTTACGCTCTGGAAGAGTGATATTAAGCTCTAAAATAGACATTTCTTCATTTTTATCAAATTGGACTTTTACTTCATCCTTATTGATAGTCATATATTTAGAAATTACATCTAAAAGCTCCTTTTGGAGCTTTGGCATGTAATCAGGCTCTTTACCTTTTCTATGAGCTACTATTATTTGTAGTCTTTCTTTGGCAATTGATGCAGAGCAATTTTTATCTTTTTTAAAATAATCAAAAAGTTTTATCATCTGTTGTCGTCCTAAAAAGTCTTTGTAAAATTCCTTTTTTCTGATTAGATACAAACTTAAATGGTATAGTTTCACCTAAGAATCTACTTACAGCATCTTTATAAGCTGTACCAGCATCGCTTGTATCTGCAAGAGTAACAGGAACACCAGAGTTAGATGCTTTAAGCACATCTGTAGATTCTGGGATAACTCCTAATAAAGGTATAGCTAGAATTTCATTTATATCTTTAATACCTAACATCTCACCACGTTCTACTCTTTCTGGTGAATATCTAGTCAATAATAAATGTTCTTTTACTGGCTCTAAATTTAATTCGGCACGTTTTGACTTGCTAGATAAAATGCCTAGTATTCTATCGGAATCTCTTACTGAAGATACTTCAGGATTTGTCACAACTATAGCATGGTCAGCATGGTACAAGGCCATTAAGGCACCTTTTTCTATACCAGCAGGTGAATCACATACTATATATTCAAATTCTTTTTTAAGTTCATTAATAATTGCTTCGACATTGTCTTTATCAAGAGCATCTTTATCTCTAGTTTGAGAAGCTGGTAAGATATATAGATTATCTAACCTTTTATCTCTAATCAAAGCCTGAGATAATTTTGCTTCTTTATTAACTACGTTAATAAAGTCATAAACTACACGGCGTTCACACCCCATAATAAGGTCTAAGTTTCTAAGACCAATATCAAAATCTATAACAACTGTCTTATGACCACGAATGGCAAGACCAGCAGCAAATGCAGCGCTTGTTGTTGTTTTTCCAACCCCACCTTTACCGGAGGTAATTACAATTATTGTAGCCAAAGGTTTATGCTCTCCTATGATAAGTTTATACAAATCATAATTATTATTTATCTAAATAATAATATAGCATAATTTAATATGTGTGAATAATATAATGCAAAATAAATTAAAATAAATTGATAAATAAAAGCCCAGATGGGCTTTTATTTATTTTGAGGATTTTTAAAATTAAAATAATATACAGAAAAGGTACATCACAACACGACCAAAAATTCTATAATGATTTAATAGTTAGTTTATTTTGTTTTAATGATATATGAGTATTTTGTTTCCAGTAAGGAGTATTACGTAAAACTTCACTGACTTGATATTGTCCTGCAATTGAAATAAGTTCTGCTTCTAAACTATTACAAAATATATGAGTAGTCTCATCACCTAAAATACCCGCTAAGGCTCTGCCTCGCATTGGTCCATAAATATGAATATTACCATCAGCAAGTAATTCAGCACCATTTCCAACAGATGATATTACAATTAAATCTCCTCCTTGAGCATAAATTTGCTGTCCAGATCTTACCGGAGTTGTAATTATTTTGTTTTTTAAATCAACTTCTTCAACTCTATCGTTGATTGATTCAATATTATTCAATTTAGAATTAATAATTAAGTTGTTTTCTTGAGAAGTAGCAGAAGATTTTTTAGATTTAGTTTTATTTTGTTTGCTAGAAGATTGATTTGTATCAGGTAATATAGCTATATTATTTTTAGTTGCAAGTTCTTTTGTACCTGCAGTAGCATTACTAATTCCTGCTATTACAAGACCATTTTTTTTTAAACATATCTGAGTTTTAAGTAAATCAAACTTATTATTTAATTCGTCATTTAAAGAAATTTTCATTAAATCTAAAACAACAGGAACATTTTTAAAAAAATTAGGGGCTTGCCTTGTTTTATGATTTAGCTCTTTATCAAGTTTTTTTAAATCAGAATCTAATATTTGAATTACTGTTAATGGGAAGCTGCTGCCTTTTAATGTAAAACTAGTGATGTTAAAAATTTCGTTATTTATATCTTTTTGGCTAGTAGTGGTTTTTGATTGTGGTTTATTTTCTAATGTCGCCATTGTATGCACCTTACGTTATATGGTTATCTTAATATGTTATAGGAATATGTATTAGTTAAAAAGCAAAAATAAAAAAATTATTAAATGTAATATACAATATATTCTGTTATGTGGCATTGTGGCAAATTGCTAAGATCCAATAATTTTTGATTATATAATAAAAATCTTAGAGATTAACTAGTTACTAGTAATATAAAATTTATTATTGATTTCAATAAATATTACTGCTTGTAATATTATATAAAGATTATTTAACGGTTCTTTATATGATTAGTATTTTATGCTAAATTTATGACAGTTAAGTTTTTCAAGTTTTTGTTAGAAATCGAGTGAAGTATAAGTATATATTTATATAAAGAAATTTAGGTGAGAACATGCAAGATAGTTATAAAACAAAATCAATTTTAGAAAAAAATAGTAGTAAGTATTGTTATTTTTCATTAAAGAAACTTCCTAATCAAGAATTAGTATCGAAATTACCTTATACATTAAAAATTTTATTAGAAAATTTATTACGTTTTGAAGATGGAGTTAATGTTACTAAAGACACAATCGATGCTTTATTAAGTCATGCAACAACTAATCCGGTAAAAACAGAAATTGCATTTACTCCTAGTAGAGTAATTTTACAAGATTTTACAGGAGTACCAGCGGTAGTTGATTTAGCTGCGATGCGTGATGCAATTAGTAAATTAGGTGGTGACCCTACTAAAATTAATCCATTGCAACCAGTAGAATTAGTTATAGATCATTCTGTTCAGGTTGATAAATTTGGTAATGAAGAAGCATTAAAACTTAATAGTGAAATAGAATATAGACGTAATAAAGAACGTTATCAATTTTTAAAATGGGGCCAGCAAGCTTTTTCTAATTTTAAAGTTGTTCCTCCAGAAACAGGTATAGTTCATCAAGTTAATTTAGAATATTTAGCAAGAGTAGTTTTCTCTAAAGAGATAGAGTCTCAAACACACACTCATTTATTATATCCTGATACCGTTGTTGGTACAGATTCTCATACAACTATGATTAATGGTTTGGGAGTTTTAGGTTGGGGTGTTGGTGGTATTGAAGCTGAAGCTGCAATGCTTGGACAGCCAATATCAATGTTAATACCAGAAGTCGTAGGATTTGAGTTAACAGGAGAGCTTAAAGAAGGTATAACAGCTACTGACTTAGTTTTAACAGTTGTTGAAATATTAAGAAAGAAAGAAGTTGTTGGTAAGTTTGTTGAGTTTTTTGGTAAGGGCTTACAGCATTTATCTTTAGCTGACAGAGCTACCATTAGTAATATGGCTCCTGAATATGGTGCAACATGTGGATTTTTCCCTATAGATAATGAGACAGTTAATTATTTAAAATTAAGTAATAGAGATGCAGATCATATAGAATTAATTAAAGAATATGCAAAAGAACAAGGATTGTGGTTTGATGCTGATAGCTCTGAATATAGTGTTGAAAAGCATTACTCTGATGTAGTTACTTTGGATTTAAATACAATTGTTCCAAGTATTTCAGGACCCAAAAGACCTCAAGATCGTATCGAGTTAACTAAAGCAAAATCAGCATTCAATATTTATGCAAAAGAACAAAAATTTGATTTAGATAGCAAAACTGATAAGTTATCAAATGGCTCTATAGTTGTTGCTGCGATTACAAGTTGTACTAATACCTCAAATCCAGAAGTAATGTTAGGTGCCGGTCTTTTAGCTAAAAAAGCCGCACAAAAAGGTCTTAGCGTTCCTAAATGGGTTAAAACAAGTCTTGCTCCAGGATCAAAAGTTGTTACTGATTATTTAAAAAAAGCTAATTTACTAAAAGATTTAAATAAATTAGGGTTCAATCTTGTAGGTTATGGCTGCACAACATGTATTGGTAACTCTGGCCCATTAGATGAATCTATTAGTAAAGAAATTAATGATAAAGGTTTATATGTATGTTCTGTTTTATCAGGTAATAGAAATTTTGAAGGCAGAATTCATCCTGAAGTTAGAATGAACTATTTAGCATCTCCTCCTTTAGTTGTTGCTTATGCTTTAGCAGGCACTATGAATATTGATTTGTATAAAGATCCACTTGGTGTAGATACCGCTGGTAATAATGTATATTTAGCTGATATTTGGCCATCGAAAGAGGAATTACAAGATTTAATACAAACTAGTCTGCAAGTTGATATGTTTAAGCATACTTATGATTCAGTTTTTGAAGGTGATGATAACTGGAAAAATTTACCTACATCAGAAGGTGATGTATATGATTGGGATGCTAAATCTACTTATATACAAAATCCTCCATATTTTAAAAATATGCCTAAAACACCTAAAAAATTGCAAAATATTAGTGATGCTAAAGTTTTAGTTAAATTAAGTGATAGTATTACAACTGATCATATTTCTCCTGCAGGTGCTATTAAAGTAGATAGTCCAGCGGGTAAATATTTAAATAATCATGATGTAAATGTAAAAGATTTTAATTCTTATGGCTCACGTCGAGGCAATCATGAAGTTATGATGCGTGGTACTTTCGCTAATATTAGATTGAAAAATCAACTAGCTCCAGGAACTGAAGGGTGTTGGACTACAAAGTATCCTGAAAATCAGGTGATGTCTATTTATGATGCTGCAGTGCAATATGAAGCTGATAATATACCTTTAGTTGTTCTTGCAGGTAAAGAATATGGTACAGGATCTTCAAGGGATTGGGCAGCTAAAGGGCCTTGTCTTTTAGGTGTTAAAGTTGTTATTGCTGAGAGTTATGAGAGAATACATCGATCTAATTTAATTGGCATGGGAATTTTACCTTTGCAATTTCTTGAAAATAATAATGCCGATACTTTAGGTTTGACTGGGAATGAAACTTTTAATTTTATTGGTATTGCAAATCTACCTCAAGATACAATAAAAGTTGAAGTATTAGATGACTCTGGAAAAATTTTAAAAGAATTTAATGCTAACGTTCGCTTAGATACTCCTAAAGAAGTTGAGTATTACAAACATGGTGGTATTTTACATTATGTTTTAAGAAATTTATTAGATTAATATAATATTAATAATTTTAAACTTAACTATCTGAAGATATAATTTAGATAGTTAAGTTTGCTCATGATTTTTGTGTAGTAACATTTAATTCAGAATAATACATCAATTAGTAATTACTATTACTGTTTTGATTTAAATCGCTTTGTAGCCCTCTATCATATTCAGTAGATTCACTTGGGCTTGTTTGTACTGGCTTTTTCTTAATTTTACCAGCACAAAAAGGATTGACTTTACAGCTAGCCGTACATGTATTCTCATAACAACATTTGCCTCCAGACATTGTACAATACTCTGATGGTGGCACTGATACCGAACTATTACCACCAGGAGCATTATAATATTTAGGTGGCTTGTATACTTTATCATAATTAGAGCCATTGCCTTTGTACTTACCATTATCTATTGCTTTTCTATAGTCTTTATATGAGTTGTATTGATCTTTTGGATAAGAATTGTAATAAGCTGATTCAGAAGATTCGGTATCATGCCATTTAAAGACATCGCAACCGGTTAATAACATGCTACTACTAATAAATACAGTAGCTATTAATTTATTTAATATAGCCATATAAACTCTCTTTATGTCTAAGTTGTTGTTTTTAATAAATTTTTTCCAATATGTTTTTTGGACAATATGGCTAAGATATAAGTTCAAAATATTTTAAAAAAAATAATAATTTACTTTAATTAAAGCTATTTTTTGTGACACCGATAACTTATTTGTACACTATATAATAATAATTGATAATAAAATTTATAAATTAGATTGATTAGTTTCTATTTTTTTATTTTATTTATCTGTAACATAAAGGCAGTATTACAATGTTAGACAAATCTTTAAAAGATAATGATTTGGTTGCTCTTGCTAAAGAAGGCGATATGAAAGCTTTGGGGGCTTTGATGGAGAAATATGATCCTATCTTAACTCAAGTATTACGTAAATATGTTAAAGACTTGCACGAATTACAAGATATAAAACAAGATGTGTTTTGTAAGTTAATGAAATCTATAGATAAGTTCAGAGGTGATAGTGCTTTTTATACATGGCTGTATAGAATAGCAGTTAATACTGCTAAAAATTATCTATTAAGCTATGATAAAAGAAATACTATCAAAGAAGTAGACATGGATAAGATAGAAAGTAGTTTAGAAAATATTTTTGCAAAGGATACAGAAAATCCGGAATTATTCATAGAATATAGTAATACACAAGAATCTATTTTTCATATTATGGATAAGTTACCTTTAGATTTAAGAACATCACTTATTCTTAGAGATTTTGAAGGGCTAACTTATAATGATATTTCTTATGTCATGGGGTGTCCTTTGGGTACTATTAAGTCTAGAATTTTTAGAGCTAGAGAATTTATAATGTCAGAAGTTTATGTTTCAGGCAATATTACCAAAAACTAATTATTAAAAATATCAAATTAATTATATAATGAATAATATTATATAATTAATTTGATATTTTTATGATTGCATTCTTAAAAGGCCTTTTAGATAATAAAATTTTTAATTCTTCTTTAAATAGTTATATTTTATTAATAGATGTTCATGGTTTAGGCTATGAAGTTTTAGTATCTAGTAATACATATAATAAATTTTCTAAATTAAATACAGAAATAAAAATAAATACTTATTTGCAAGTAAGAGAAGATGCCCAAATTTTATATGGGTTTTCTGATAGTTTAGAAAAAGATATTTTTTTAGAATTAGTAAAAGTAAATAGCATAGGACCCAAAGTTGCCTTAAATATTTTATCGAATATTTCTATTGCTGAATTACTGGCGGCAATTGTTAATAAAGATGTTGATGTTTTAAAAAAATTACCAGGTATTGGTGCTAAAACAGCTGGTAGAATGTTAGTTGAGTTAAATAATTTAAATAAATATTTAACTAGTGATATAAAAACACTAGTTTCAAATGATGCGTCTAATAATATAAATTTAAACAATCAGGCAATTACAGATGCAATATCAGGTCTTGTTGCGTTAGGGTATAATTTAAAAAATGCAAAAGATATTATTAATACAATTATCACTAAAGAAGACTATCAAAAAGATATAAGTGAAGCTATAACAAGCTCAGATTTAATAAAATTAGCTTTAAAAAAAGTTTAACAGCTGTAAAAATTATAAAGAATAATAAATATTAATATTATGATAGAAGAAGATCGAATTATTTCAGCAGAAATTAAATCAGAGCAAGAACAAGAAGTTGATTATGCTCTAAGACCAAAAAAAATTAGTCAGTATATTGGTCAGTATAAAGTTAAAGAACAACTAGATTTATTTATAAAGGCTGCTTTAAATCGGCAAGAATCTCTTGATCATGTGTTATTGTTTGGTCCACCCGGATTAGGGAAAACTACTCTTTCTAATATTATAGCTAATGAAATGGCAACAGGAATTAGACACACATCAGGTCCTGTTTTAGATAAACCAGGTGATTTAGCTGCTATTTTAACCAATCTTAATAATCATGAAATCTTATTTATAGATGAAATTCATAGATTATCTCCTGTCATAGAAGAAATATTATATTCTGCGATGGAAGATTTTAAATTAGATATTATAATAGGCGAGGGGCCATCAGCAAGAACTATTAAAATAGACTTACCAAGATTTACTTTAGTTGGTGCAACAACAAGAGCAGGAATGTTAACATCGCCTTTAAGAGATAGATTTGGTATTACACAAAAATTAGAATTTTATGATCATAAATCTTTATCAGAAATAGTAATTAGATCTGCAGATTTACTAAATATTTATATAGACCATCAAGGAGCTATAGAAATTGCGAAAAGATCACGAGGAACCCCTAGAATTGCCAATAGGCTTTTAAGAAGAGTTAGAGATTATGCTGAAATTAGAGCAGATGGATTAGTTTCTGAGCAAGTAGCCAATTTAGCATTAGAACTTTTGGGAGTGGATGCTAAAGGTTTTGATACTCAAGATCATAATTTATTATTAACTTTAATTAATAAGTTTGGAGGGGGGCCTGTTGGTGTTGATAATATAGCATCAGCTATTGGTGAAACAAAAGAGGCTATAGAAGATATTATTGAGCCGTATTTAATTCAAAATGGGTACATTATAAGAACTTCTAGAGGTAGAATCGCAACTGATCTGGCTTATAGTCATTTTGGTATTAAAAAATAGCTTTTAATTTTTAACTAATCTGTAAACAACAGCGTCTGCTTGTTTTACTAAATTCTTTGTTACATCAATAATAACGTTTAGAAAATTAGATGATTCATTATCATCTAATTGGACTGAAAAACTAGAAATAGTAGATGAATTTCGGTATTTACCATCAATAAATAAAGCTAATGAAGGATTAACAAAAGTAATAGATTTAATTTTATTAATAGTAGAATTGGATTTATTATTGTTTTTTAATAATTCTGTTGTGATTTTGTTAAAGTTGTCTTGATTTTGCAGGCTGTATTTCATTATATTATCTTGTGTTATTTTGAGATTAATTTGGTCGTTATTATTTACAGCATAATTAATAGTCATCTTGTTGATTGTATAATCGGTATAGTTAATAGTAGTTGTTTTCTTGCCTTGGTTAATTTTTCTTTCAGTTTCAGTACTAGATATATTCTGAATCATAATCATGTTGCCATTAGAAAAACCTGGAGGATCTTTTATAACTACCGCATATTTGTCGCCTTTTTGGCCTTGAAAATTTATAATTAACTGACTACCTAATACTTCTGTACCAACTTTTTCAGTTTTTTTTAATACAGCTGTACCTAGTAAATGATAACCACAATATGACATGCCAACTGCAACAATAAGTATGATTAAAATTGCTTGAAAAATAAACTTAAAAAATTTTTTCATATATCTATAATGCTAAAAATTATATAATAGTTGGATGTTTTTTGTAATAATATAGTAATTATAATACAGAACTAATAAATAAGTTAAATAAGGTGAGTTAAAAATGGCTATTCTTTCTGATATTAATATTATTAAACTAGCTAAACAAGGTATGATAACGCCTTTTGAATCTAGACAAGTTAGATTTAATTCTAATAATGAAAAAGTTATATCATATGGAACATCAAGTTATGGATATGATGTTAGATGTGCTAATGAATTTAAAATTTTTACTAATATTAATTCTGCAGTAGTAGATCCAAAAAACTTTGATTCTAATAGTTTTGTGGATATAAAGTCTGATGTTTGTATTATTCCTCCAAATTCTTTTGCTTTAGCAAGGACTATTGAGAATTTTAAAATACCAAGGAATGTTTTAGTTGTTTGCGTTGGGAAGTCAACATATGCAAGGTGTGGAATTATTGTGAATGTAACTCCATTAGAGCCTGAGTGGGAAGGGCATGTTACTTTAGAGTTTTCTAATACAACCCCTCTTCCAGCAAAAATCTATGCAAATGAAGGAGTTGCTCAAATGCTGTTTTTTAAAGCGGATGAGCTTTGTGCGACATCGTACCTAGATAGAGGGGGCAAATATCAGCACCAAAAAGGGGTAACATTGCCTGTTGCATAATATTCTTTTGTGATAAACTGACATGGAAGTTTACAAAAGGAGATTAAAACCATGGATAGGGGAATCGGAGTCAATCGATATTGTGATAATTTAGATATCGAGCTAACTCTAGATAGGGATTTGAATTCTAACTCAATTACAGAAAGTAAAGCTAAACGTCGAGGACGAGGTAAAGCTAAAGCGGGTAAGACTAAAAATGAGCTTGCGGTAAAGCAAGGATCATCCATATTTTTAGATAAAGCTTGGAAAGTTGGCTATAAAGCAGCTCAAGAAAATGTTTCTGAAAGCAGAAATCCATTCTTTATGGGTACAGGTGAATATGAGCTTTGGATTGAAGGATGGTGGGCAGGTTTTTATGAAAAATAAGAATATTATGCTGCAATATTAATTTTTACTTATATTCATTAATATTTAGTATTATAATATCAATTTTATTTCTTATTATTTTAAATAAATATTTATGGAATTCTTTACAAATAAAGTAACAAAAATATTAGAATTAATAATTTTGTTACTTATATCTATTTCTTCATATGGCTTTGTGGTTACTGACTTGTATAATATTTCTATACCTGTTACACAAAACCAAGGTCCAAGTCAAAATAAAGAAGAGCTTTTGTCTTTAGGTTTAAATAAGTTATTAGTTAAATTATCAGGTAATTCAAATATTGATGATAATGAAATAATACAAGAAGCACTAAAAGATCCCAAGCAGTTTCTACAAGAATATCAAATAATTAAAAACTCAGAAGGCAGGTTGGATTTAAGACAGGTTTATAATAAAATGTCTATAGATTCTTTAATAAGTAAGGCTAAAATAACCACATGGGGAGTTAGTCGACCTTTACTTTTACTTTGGGTTTTAGTTGAGCAAGATTTTGGTGGGCGAAATTTAATTATAGAATCTGAAATTAATGATGATATTTCAGGATTAGTAAAAAATCAAATTAATGATATATCAAATAAACGCTCAGTACCGATAGCATGGCCTATATATGATTTAGATGAGCAGCAATCTTTAAAATTCAAAAACCTTTGGAATTTTGATAAAACTAATATTTTAACTCTTTCAGAAAAATACCGTCCTGATGTAATTGTTTTAGGTAAAATATATCCTGATGGAGATTCTTGGGTAATAAAATGGCTTATAAATGATCAAACGTATATTTTTGATAGCAAGAAGGAAAGCCTTGAATTAGATATAACAAATAGTTTTAATGAAATGATTAATTTGATTGCACAAGAATATGCCTCGATTCCCAAAAAACAAGATGCCTTAGCTTCTAATATTTTTTATTTAAAAGTAACAAACGTAGAAAATATGAATAAATTAATTAAGTTACGTGATTATTTAAAAAATATAAAAACAATAACAAGCTCTAATCTTAAAGAACTAAATGATAATACGGTCACTTTTGAGATAAGTTTAGATAATGATAAAGAGTTATTTATAAAAGAACTTAAATTGGAAAGAAAACTAATTAAAGTTAATAACGATATAGATAATAATAAAATATTATATTATAGGTGGATTTCATGAACCACAAAAATATCCCCAATTTATTAAGTTTAATTAGAATCTTATTAATAATTCCTTTGATGTATTTTATACTAATTGCTGAATATAAATTAGCTTTGATGGTTTTTGGTATTTCAGCATTTACAGATTTACTTGACGGTTGGCTTGCAAGATGGCTAAAATGTGAATCAGCAATGGGGGCTATCTTAGATCCTTTAGCAGATAAATTATTATTAATTTCTGTATTTTTTACTTTATGTTACCTAGGATTAATACCTATTCTTTTGGCATTAGTGGTTATAAGTAGGGATTTACTGATTTTAATAGGAGCTTTATTAATTTGGCTGATTAATAATCAAGTTGTTATTTTTAAACCCTCTATAATTAGTAAGATAAATACAGTTTTACAAGTGTTATTAATAGCATGCGTTATTATTGAAATAAGTGATGTCTATGAATTTCCTGATATAATTATAACTACTTTGGTTTATACCGTTTTTGCAACAGCCATTATTAGTGGTATAGGTTATTTAAAATCAGCAATTAAATATCAATAAATTATAAAACAATATGCAATCCCAGTTATCTTTGGATATTAAAGTTGAAAATTATGCTACTTTTAATAATTATTATGTAACAGATAGTAATCAACAATTAGTAACGCATTTGCAAGATGTTATTTTAAATAATAATCAAGATCAGTACCTGTATTTATGGGGCAAAAAAGGCTCCGGTAAAACTCATTTATTGTGTGCTATTTCTGATTGTGCAGAAAAGCATGGTTATAAGGCACTAAATATATCTTTACAAGAAGTTATAAATTGTTCAAATAACATTGCTAATAGTCTTTTTGATAACATAGCTATGTTTGATATTATTTGTCTTGATGATCTTGATGTTGTCTCGGGCAATAGAATGTGGCAAGAATTATTGTTTGATTTATATAATCAGTGTTTAGATAATAAAATTAAATTAATTATTTCTAGTAATCAAGCGATTAATGACATGAATTTAAGTTTATCTGACTTAAAATCTAGATTATTATGGGGCGTAAGATACCATTTAACTGAGCTTGATGATCATGAAAAAATAGCAGCTTTAAAACTACATGCAAAAAATAAAGCTATGGATTTAAGCGATGAAGTTGCTAATTATATTATTAAAAGATGCTCAAGAAACATGAACAGCTTATGTAATATATTAGATCAATTAGACAAAGCTTCATGGAAAAAGCAACGTAAACTTACAGTGCCATTTATAAAAGGTGTGTTAGGATTCTAATTTTGCTGTTATATGTGCTAAATATTTACCTTGATTAAAACATAATTCTAATTCATGACTAGTCAAATCATTGTTACTATCTGAACCAGCATAATGAGATGGCCCATAAGGAGTGCCACCTGTATTTGTTTGATTTAATATGGCCTGACTATTATAAGGAGCGCTTAATATAATCATACCCTGATGCATTAATGGCAGCATCATAGATAATAAGGTTGTTTCTTGACCGCCATGTAAACTTGACGTAGACGTAAAGACAGTTGCAGGTTTACCGCTTAAATTGCCACTAAGCCATAAAGATGAAGTATTATCTATAAAATATTTTAACGGAGCAGCCATATTACCAAATCTAGTTGGACTTCCAAGAGCTAGAGCTGAACAATTTTTTATATCTTCTATAGTCGCATAAATAGCGCCTTCATCAGGAATACCTTTTTCTGTTTTTTCACATACAGCTGATATAGGGGGAACAGTTCTTATTTTAGCGATAATTTGAAAATTATTATGGTTATTTCTAAAAGATTCGACACCTTTCGCTATTTGTAGTGCCATTTTCTTTGTAGCGCCGAAACGACTATAGTATAATATAAGAATTTCTATGGTTTTCATAACTAATTGAAAATTTAAATTAAATACATTGTAATATAATATTATATATCATTAAATCATGGCTAAACAAATTAAATCTTATCTTAAAGACTTTTATGCTTTCTTAAAATATTTAATTCAGAAGTTTTTAAACGATCATTGTTTAGAAAATGCAGAGGCATTGTCTTTTACTACAATGTTATCCTTAGTGCCTTTGACGGCTATAAGCTTGTATATAGCTCAAGGATTTCCTGGGTTTAAAAATGTATGGGAAGAATTACAACAATTTATTTTTAATAGCTTTGTGCCTAGTAAAGGTCATGAAATTTTAGCTTATTTGACTCAGTTTGCTAAACAGGCGGGAAATTTACCCATTTGGGGAATTGCTTGGCTTGGAGTTATTTCTATAATTTTAATGGTAAATATAGAGCGTGCTTTTAATGATATATGGAAAGCTCAAAATAAAAGAAGGCTTATATATGGTGTTGCTTTATATTGGTCAATTTTAACTTTAGCTCCTATTTGTTTAGGAATAGGCTTTGCATCAACCTCATATGTATTTTCTGTTCCATTAATCAAGGGGACTTTTGAGCAATTAGTAGGTATTAACATAGTATTAACAGCATTGCCTTTTTTATTATCTATTATTTCTTTTACTTGTATTTATTTAGTTGTGCCTTACTGTAAAATTAAATTTAAGCACGCGTTGATTGGGGCTTTAGTTGCAGCTTTATTATTTGAAATAGCAAAATATATTTTTGTTTTTTATGTGGCAAATTTTCATACTTATGAAGTTATTTACAGCTCAATGGCTATATTTCCAATTTTTCTTATGTGGCTTTATTTATCTTGGCTGATTGTTTTACTTGGTGCTGAATTAGTTCACACTTTATCAAGTTTTAAATATAAAAAATATAAGCAAAAAGACTATAGTTTTTTACAAGCTTTTAGATTATTAGGACATTTATGGCAAGCTCAAAAAATAGGCATTAGCCTATCTTTAAAGCAATTAGTTCTCTTAGAGCAGAACTGTTTACTTAATGATCCAGAAGAAGTGTTACTAGTTTTAATCGATAAAAAAATTATAAAAAAAACAGAGTCTAAAGAATTTATTTTAACAAGAAATTTAAATGACATGAGTTTTTATGAGTTTTGTGAGTTAATGCCATGGAAGATTCCTAAAAAGCAAGATGTGATAGTAAAACATAAAACAAAAAATATAGATAAATTTAAAGCTTGGAATACAAATTTAGAAGAATCTTTAAGTGTTGCTCATAGTTCTATGAAAAGCAGCTTGGATAAGAAACTTTGTGATTATTATCAATAAAGCATAAAGCTAGGTATTAAAACTATAATAATTAGTAGTTTTTTTATAAAGTCTTTGCCAGATTAATTTATTTAATATGATAACATAAAGACTCATAACGATAATTCCTAAAGCAACACGAGGCATATTTCCTGTTGCTGTATATTGGGCTATATAAGCACCTAATCCTGTTGCAACTAGTTTGGTATTACCCCATTCTACAACTTCAGCAACAATACTCGCATTCCAGGCACCACCAGCTGCAGCCATTGCGCCTGTTACATAATATGGAAAAATAGCTGGTAGAGCAAATCTTGTCCACCATAATTTACCTTTTATTTGATAATTTTGAATAGCATATTTTAATTCTTTAGGGATACTTGTCATACCGGCAATAATATTAAATAAAATATACCATTGAGTTCCTAAAATCATTAATGGACTTGTCCATATATTTACATTTAAATTAAATTTTACTATTAACATTACTATTAAAGGGAATATCAAATTAGCAGGGAAAGCTGCTAAAAATTGAATTAACGGTTGTACTATTTTAGTTAATTTAGGATTTAGACCGATATATACACCAACAGGAACCCAAATTATTGAACATAATATTATTAAAATAAATACTTTTGATGCTGTTATAGCACCAAGATATACAACATATAAAATTTCTTTTGTAGATAAGTTATCAGTAATAAAATCAATAAAAAAGTATACAGAGATGCCTAGTAAGATAATTAATATTGAATATATCAAGGCAGGGGGTATTGTTTTTGTTTGAGAAGTGGATATATCAAGAGTTGTATAATTAATTTTTTTATAATGTTTATATATATATGATTTAATTAAATCTATAAAAGTAGATAATTTGTTTTTTAAGGATTTTATTAAAATAGTTTTTTGAAAAAGATTATAAACCCATGGAGTGTCATAAAAAGTATATTCATCATCAGCATCTAATTTAAACTTTTCAGACCACCAAACAAGAGGGCGAAATAATAACTGATCATATAATAAAATTACTATCAACATAGTGAAGATAGCATAAAATATAGCGGTCAGATTTTGGTCGGCAATTGCAAGATAGATATAAGAACCTATTCCAGGTAAAGTGATTTTTTGATTAGCAACAAGTACTGTTTCACAGGCAACAACAAAAAACCAACCACTAGATACAGATATCATCATGTTCCAAATTAAATTAGGAACAGCGAAAGGAAATTCTATTTTAAAGGCTCTTTGCCATTTGGATAATCGCATGATATCAGCTGCTTCTTCTAAATCATGAGGAAGACTTTTAATAGATTGATATACACTTAAGATCATATTCCAAGCAAGAGAGGTAAATAAAGCAAATATAGCCGCACATTCAGGTCCAAATCTAGTTGTTGGGAATAAGTATATAAATGGTATAACTGATATTGCTTGAAAGCCTAAGATAGGAATTGATTGTAAAATATCTATTAAAGGAATAACTAATTTTTCAGCCATTTGACTTTTAGCACATAATCTGCCGATAAATAAACTTACTATTAGAGATATAAATAAAGCTATAGCCATTCTTAATATGCTATAAAATGCATAAAAAGGCAGCTTTAGTGGAGACAAAGTTATTTTTATGTTTTCACCTAAAGAGTAAGGAATAGTCATATTATTAGTTGCAATCACTGTCATTGCAAATAAGCCTAATATTAGGAACAACATAATAATATCCCAAAAATTTGGGGTAAACTTTACTTGTTGTCTTTTTGTGAATTTGTAGTACTTTTTATCCATAGTTATTTTTCTTTAGATAGAAGATACATAGATTTTATATGTATCAGTGCTAAAAAGCTACATGTGTATTTAAAATAGTAATATTTGTTAAATAAATTTATTATTATACTAACTAACTATTTAAGTGTCATTAAATAAATATTATAAAACATAATTTTTTATCAATAATGTCTTATAATTAAGTAAAGTGATTTAAATTTAATATGATATGGATATCTTCATTTTATTATGAGCCATTTGAATAGTTCGGTAATTAATACCCAAAATAAGCAGCCTAAGGAATTAACTTATTTATTTTTAGTGGAAATGTGGGAACGCTTTGCATACTATGGTATGCAAGTTATATTAATATTTTTCTTGTTGAATAAGTTAAATTTTGATGACTCTATTGCTATTCAAGTAAATGCTGCTTTTATGGCATTAGTATATGCAACGCCTTGTATAGGAGGTTATGTTGCAGATAAGATTTTCGGGATTAAGCGTTCTTTAATTTTAGGAGCTATCTTTCTAATTCTAGGTTATTTTTTTCTAGGAATTGTTTCATCAGATTTCTTATTAAATTATTTTAACTCAGGTCTAATTAATAAATTATTTTATATATCATTAGGCTTTATTATTATAGGAAATGGTTTTTTTAAGCCTAATCCGACAACTTTATTATCAAAAGTATATAAGCCTAATGATCCAAGAATAGACTCAGGATATACTATTTTTTATATGTCTATTAATATAGGGGGACAATTATCTGAGTTAATTATCCCTGTTGTTAAAAATTTTTATGGATACCCTCCAGCTTTTTTTATATGTTCAGTAGGGCTTGTGATAGGTTTATCATGGTTTATAACTAGATTAAAGTATTTTAAAAATCATGGATCTTCAATTGATTTTGTTAGAATATCTTTTGGTAGGTATCTAGGCGTTATTGTTGCAAGTTTAATATGTGTATTAATTGCAAGTGATATATTAATAAGCTTAGATAGAGCAAATGCAGTTTTATCAATAGTATCCGTAATAGTTATATTTACCTATTTATATTTTTCTTTTTCTTTACCTGGTATTGTTGGAAAAAAAGTATTAGCTAGTTTTTTTCTAATAATAATGGCGATAGTATTTTTTAGTATCTATGCTCAAATATTTGGAGCAATGAATTTATTTATCAATAATAATGTTGATAAGGTTATTTTTGGTTATAATATTCCTGCTGAAACTTTTGCTGTTATAAATCCTATTTGGATTGTTATTTTAAGTCCATTTTTTGCAAAGTTTTATTTGCATATGGAGAATAGCAATAAACCAGTATCAATACCTTTAAGGTTTTCTTTGGGGCTAATTTTAGCTTCATTTAGTCTATTAATTATGCCAATAGCGGCAATGAGTGCTGTAGATGGTATTTTATCTCCTTGGTGGATTGTTTTGAGTTATTTTTTTATATCAGCTGGGGAATTGTTAGTTAGTGCATTAGGTCTTGCTATGGTGTGTAAATTATCTCCTTCAAATATGACTAGTTATTTTATGGGCGGATTTTTATTATCGACTTCAATAGGTATATGGTTATCAGGCATGGTAGGTAAGTTTATTATAACACCTGCAAAAACACCATCAGGATTGTTAGAGACTGAATATTTTTTACACATGTATACATCTATATTTTTTAAACTAGGGGTCATTACTTTTATTATGTCTCTTTTAGCTTTTACTGTTGTACCTTTTATCAATAGGTTAATAAATAGTAAAAAATAATATTCTCAATTAATATTCTAAATTAATCTAGCTATTGGTATTTTTATAAATTAGTTATATAATTGGTTTTTAAATTTATATCATGCAGTTTATATTTTAATGAGTACAAGTAACATTCCCAAAGATATATTAGAGAAAAACATTCCTTTAAGAACAATCAAAAGCTTTGTAAAGCGTAGTGGTAGAGTAACAAGATCACAACAAAAAGCTTTGGATGAATATTCTAGTATTTATCTTTTAGATATTAATAATTCATGGGATTTTCAAAAAATTTTTGGGAATAATAATAAAGTTGTATTAGAAATAGGTTTTGGCGATGGAGATAATGTATGCTCTATGGCAGAAAAGTATAGAGATGTAAATTTTATAGGCGTTGAAGTACATGAAGCAGGGGTTGGTAGAGCTTTAAATCTTGCCCATACTAAAGATTTAACAAACATAAGATTTTGTAATAAAGATATTGTTGATATTTTAGATAATTGTATTGTTAATAACAGTCTAGATAAAGTCCAAATATTTTTTCCAGATCCATGGCATAAATCTGCACATCATAAAAGAAGGTTAATTCAAGTAAAGTTTGTTAATTTATTAATATCAAAACTAACAAAATCAGGGCTGATTCACATTGCTACAGATTGGGAAAATTATTATGAGCATATTGAAGAAGTTTTTACTAGTTTGGATAATAAGTTTACTAAGCAATATATTAAAAATCAAAGAATTTTTCCTGAAAATATTTATTTAGATAATATAATTTTGAATAGATTTGAGACCAGATTTGAAAGGCGTGGTATAAAACTTGGTCATAATATACACGATTTAGTTTATGCTGATTTAAAATAAAGTAGTGACTCAACAATTGCTTAAAAATAATTTTGCATTCAAAGGTCTAGTTCCAGTTTTTACGTCATGTAATAAATCTTTCAAATTATTATTATAATCATCAAGTAATTCTTTGGCGTTATTAATATAAGAATGGTCAAACTCAGGCATTTTATTATTATTTATAAAAGAGACTAATTTTGCAATATTATTTGATAAATTAGAAACTTCTTTTATTGAATAATCTAAATAATAATTTAAATACCTTAAACTTCCTAATAGATTATTATTTATTATTTTAAAAATAAATTCTTTAGAAACAGTAATAGTTGTTATTAATTTTTCTACATATTTTTTAGATATTTCTGGAACTAATATAGAATCATGATTGTATCCAAATAAAAAACAGTGACTTGGTTTTTTATTAAATAAAAATTCAGAAGCTTCAATATCAATAATCATTTTTGGTGTTATTGGCTGTGATATATAAGATAAATCAAGTCGAATAGCATCTGATATAAATTCTAAATCACAAATTAAGCATTCATTTCCTAATGGGTCTTTGATGCTTAATGTACATTTTTGATTCTCATTTTTTGCAAATAATGATTGATTGAATATATCATCAATAACAATATTAGGATCAACTTTAAATTTTGCTTTAACTGCTAATAATATTTCTTTTTTTATTGATTTTTCAATGCAATTATTATTTGAATTAACAAGATTTGCTAATTGTTTTAATAATAGTGTTCTATATAAAATAAACTCATTCGAATTTTCAATAGGTTGATCTATTACATCAGGTTTATTTAAAGAATATAAAAAACTAAAAGATGTATTTAAATATTTATTAATATTTCTTGAGTTAATTTTAAAGATTATATCCTCATTATTTGAATTTATATTAAGCCCTAGTCTTTTTCGATACTCAGTATCTCCAGTTAAAATAAATTCATTATTTATATCATTTGATAATAAAAAGTTAAGCTTTTGAGCTGTATGTAATAATTTAGTATAAAAATTATTACATGAAAAATTTTTTAATGGGGTTGGTGCCAAATATCGAGCTTGTATTAAATCATACTTTAAACCATAAAGGCCACCTTGATTTATAGGTGCAGTATAAAATTCTTCTAACTCTTTAGGTATGCTATTTATAATATGGCTTGGAATTATTGATATTATTTCTAGTATCTGCTCTTTAATTTTATAAATTATTTCAAATCTATTTATAAAATTTTGGTTTGATTCTTGAGTCAAATAATGCTTTGTATGATGTATAAATTTCATTAATTTTGAATAAGGCTCTTGTGCCTCTTTTTCTTTTTTAGCTATAATTATATTATATAATATGTCTTGAAGTTTTTGAGTTTGGATTTGACTTATTTCAATGATTTCTTTATGTGTTTTTTTTAAATCTATTTCTATTGATTTGTTATGTCGATATCTTGACGCATATTCTCTTGCCCAAGAAGCAGATGCACCTATGGCAATATGTTTATCTGGATTACAAAACAAATGGAAATCACAAAAAGTACTATGACCACTTATTTTATCTTGATATTTATCAAGTTGTGTAAAGTCTTCAGAAGTTGTTTCAATCATATCTTTTATTAAATTATTTAATCTTTCACATTCTTTGGTAATATTTTTTATAGTTTTAGAAATTGTGAATCTATTTTTTTCATCTCTTTTATATTTTAAACAATCAAAATAATTAATAGCTAAATAAGAAGAAAATAAGCTAATCGTTGTTGCAACAAAACTAAAGCTAATTGCAGCTAAAGTCATTAATCCTGTAAATGCTATAATGCAGCAAAAAGTGGTAGCTCCAGTCATTAAACCAGTAAGACTTGTTGTTAAAAGAGGATATTGAGCTAAAAATCCAGGCTCTAGCATTTGAAGTTCAAGATAATTAAGACATTGCTCCATAAATTGTATTTGCAATTGCTGAGTAAAAATTTTCCTTGTTTGCTCATCATCAAATAATTTTTTTATCCAAGATATAATTTTAATTTGTCCTTGCTCTTCTTTTATTTCATCATCTTGAATAATATAAATATTTTTAAATGAAGAATTAAAAAGTAAATTTAATTGTTCTAAAAAATACACTTCTATTGCTACATCAATAATTTCATCATCTATTTTTTCATTATCAATTAAATATTTTTCTTTAAATTCATCGCGAAAAGGAATGTCAAAATTATCTTTAAAATTTAATAATAAACATTCTCGATAATGAAATAATTTTACTAATTCAGAAGATAGAGCTTTATATTTTTCATTATTAAATCCAGCTTTTTGCATACATTCTTGAAATTTTTCAAAATCTTCAACAGCAGGATTTTTTGTTGTTTTTTGCCACAGTTGATAAGTAATAATACTTACCGCAGCTCCTAAAAGAGCGCTAAAAGTTCCTGCGGAAATATCATTTACTCCAGCAAGAGGATTAAATGTTTCAGAAATAGCATTGCTTTTTGTTGCAAAAAAACTAAGACTGCCAATTCCAATTCCTAAAAGTGCTGCTAATGAGCCATGTTTAATTTGTGAACCAAAAGATGCTTGTTTAGTTGAACGATTAAGATAAACTGCTTTAAAATCACAAAATGCATTCATATAATTAACGCATGTATTTATTTGGTTATGTGATCTTTGTTCTGCAAAAATTTTAAGAGAAGAGATCATGTTTTGCTCTAAGAATTTTTTATGATTATCTTTTATAACTTTAAAATATTCATCAGTAGATGTAATGTATGGCATGCTTAATTCCTTTTTGCATATTAGATATATATTATTTATTATAGATAGTATTTATGACATGCTTATAGTAATTCTAATAAAAATAAAGTTAAAAATAATGATTACAATCTCAGACACAGTGTTTTGTCCATGCCCAGGAGCATCAGGGGCGCCACATGGTATAGCTTTTGCTTTGGTTAATTTAGCAACACAAGTTTTTATTAATAATTCAGCTATTGTTTGTGCTGGAGATGAGTATTTATGCTCTGATGGTACCAAAAGCGCGATTATTCAAGGTAGCTCAAAAATTTTTATAAATGGTAAGCCTGTTGCTTTATTTGGCAGTTGTACCGATCATGGTGGTAAAATTAATTCTGATTTCTTTGGAGATAAAGTTTGTCTAAACTAAAATGCACGCTTTGTGTTGCGTGCATTTTACTATTATATTGATTTTTATTATTTTTTTATCTTTCTGAGCGACTTTTCTTTTTAAGTCTTTCATTAGAGTCATTTGACATTGATTCAAACGTTGTATCTCTTTGAGTTTTACTATATTCATGCTCTTGTTCAGCTTGAGATTCAATATCATCATCTCCATGTCTTGATGCTATTTTATCTACCATTTTATTCCAATCTTCTATTGTTGAAAACTTTTTAGGAGCTTTTCTTGATTGAAATTGAGTTACTAATAATTGTCCTACGGAACCTTCTGAATTAGCACTTGATTCTGTCGATTCAAGTGTATCATAACTATTTGTTGATTCATCAGTATCATCAATTTCTTCTACTAAACTTTTAGTTTTTTTTGCAAAATCTTTTCTTGATTTTCCAGAAAAAGCATCTAGATATCTTGTGCTAAGATCAGATACACTTAAACTAATAGGCATTAATCCAGCTGAGCTGTTATATATTTTAACTGGTCTTTTTTCATTAGATTTTTCTACTTTTACAGAACAAGTCATTCCAGGTGTTTGATTCATTAATAAATTATGAGTTACAAAAGTAGTTTGCATGATATCAGTAGGTTTTGTGTCTTGAGGAAATTTTACAAAAGGGCATAATCTTACGCTAACAGTTACGGTTTTATATTTTTCATTAATAGATGCTTTAATATAACCATACTCCATAACATCTGAATCTAAAATAGTTTTAAATTCTCCAGTTAACCTGCTTTTTGAATTTTTTCTATTTAAAGCATGCCATTTTATAACTCTTTCTATCGTTAGCATTTTAGTATTATATCTTTTAGGAGCTGCTACAAGATTACTATCTCTTTGAGGATTTTGATCTATATGAGTTAATCCAAATCCAGCCAAGTGAAGCCACTCAGGTCTTGGTTGAGTTCTTAAGCTACCCCCGCGATAATATTCTCTGGCATTCTCGGCATCTTCAAAAACTTTTCTTGCATCAGGTGTAAATGTTTCAAGGTAAGATTCTCTAAAACCACTAAATGCATCAATAGCTGATTCTCCCATAACAGTATTTTGATCTGGAACTCGTCTTACTATTGCTTCTCTTTTAGCAACAGACTCATTATCAACTTCAATATCACATCTTTTTATGATATTTCCAACTTCTTCTTTTTCTTTTACTAAATCAGTTATCTCTTCTTTTATATCATCATCTTCAGCTTCTGCTCTTTTTTGAAAAATGTTGATGTTTTTATTAGGATTACTTCCCCAAAAAACATTTCCTTTCCAAGTATGTGAAGTAGTTGGTGAGAATAAAAATAATTCAGCATCTTCTTCATCAGATGTTAAATTATTTTTATCAGTAAAGTTCACTGATCTCAATGAAACCATTTCTGTTCCATCTGGTGTTTTAGCTCTAGCTCTTGTTGCTCCATATATATCTAGCAGCTCTATATCTTGTAATGGGCGAACAGATGGAGTTTCTGAATCAGCACCACCGGGTGCATTAAATTGTTTTGCTAAAAAATTACCATTTTTATCCATAGAAATTAAAGCATGTCCTACTTTTTTGCTTGAATACATAAATCTGGAATGCTCATTAATCGATAATTTATCTTGATCCTCTTGTGTAAAAGAATATTCAGATTGTTTTTGTTTATCTTGTTCATCTGTTTCATTTTTGTCTGATGTATCAAATAAAAAATCTTCTAATACGTTATCATTATTTTGTGATTCATTGGGTTTTGTAAATTGAGGCATAACATCTCTCCATGATATGTATATTGTTAAAAAGCTATAATTCCTTGAAGCTATTAGATTTAACAGTAAAATAATACTGCTAAAACATCTTTTTCATTTTAACAATATTTATCTGCATACTGTCAACTTAAATTATCAAATATTCATTGTTTTAAATTAAAGCTTATTTTTATATTGCTTTTTATTTAAAAATAAATGTAGACTGTAAAAATAAAGGATGTAATTAATAAAATTCATGGAGGACTTTTATATGCCTAGAAATGTTAGTGAATCAGAAGCCGAGCAAGTTAAAACTCAATTACCAGAATTACCTGAAAATTATCAAAGCTCTTTAATTAGCATATTAACAACTGCAAAAGTAGCTAATTATTCAGCTCCATGGCAAGGTTTTGAGCAGCAAAAATGGTCTGGCTCAGGGTTTGCTGTAACATACAAAAATAGAAAATTTATTTTAACTAATGCACATGTTGCAGATTCTTCAGTAAGTATGGAATTAAGGCTTGCTAATCAAAGTAAGTATTATCCAGCTAAAATGAAAACTATAGATTTTGATAGTGACTTGGCCTTTATTGAAGTTGAGAAAAAATATCAAAAAGATTTTTGGAGTAATGTTAACTGTTTAGAACTTGGTGATATGTTTACAATAGGGCAGCCAGTTAATGTTTGTGGTTTTCCCATGGGAATTAGTTCAGGTGAATTATGTGTTACAGAAGGACAAATATCTAGAATTTCTTTTGGTGGTAATGCTACAAGTTTAAATGCTAATTTATTACAAGGACAAGTTAGTGCAGCAATTAATCCAGGTAATAGTGGAGGTCCTGTTTTAAGTGGTAAAAAAGTAATAGGCGTTGCTTTTCAAGGGTATGAAGGAGCACAATCACTAGGTTATATAATTTCAGTACCTGTTATAAAACATTTTTTAGATGATATATTATCTAATGGTCCTTATAAAGGTTTTCCGGCATTAGATTTCAAATACCAGTTATTAAATAATCAAGAAATGAAAAAATTTCATGGTATGAAAAAAGATGAAACTGGAATTAGAATATCTGAATTAGATTCTTTATCTTCTGCTGGTAAAATATTACAGGCAGGAGATATTATTACTTCAATAGATGGTGTTCAAGTACAAAATGATGCATCAGTTAGAACAAGTTTTTTTGATAGAGTAAACTTTGAGTTTTTGATAACTCAAAAACAACTTGGTGAATCTATATCAATGCAAATAATTCGTGACAAACAGCGTTTAGATGTAAAAGTTCCATTGCTTAATAAAGCACGTATGACAAAACTAATTACACAAGAAGAGCATGGTATTCAGCCAACCTATTATATTGCATCTGGGATAGTATTTACTCCTGTAACTATTAATTCAATAATAGAACAGATTATTAATATGTCAGATGAGGATGAGTCTAAATCTTTATCGATAGATAGTTGTAAAAGACAGTTGGGACAACAGGCTATCATGATACATAGCATATTACCTTCTGAATTTACCAGAGGATATTCTGGTTTTAATCATAGTTTTGTTGTTGTTGTAAATGATAAAAAAATATTCAACATGCTCGATTTAGTCGACGCTTTTGAAAAAAATCACGAAAAGCAACATACGATTATAACAGATACAGGAAATGCTATTATTGTAAAAAAACTGTCTTCTCAAGAGCATAAGCCAATACTAGAAAATTTTGGTATAACAAATATTCGTTCAGAAAATTTAAAGCATAGAGAAACTTTTAGAAACCATACGATAGGAACACCAGAATATTGGATGACAGCAGATCAGATTCCATCACCAGATGAACCTTCTAGTCCAGTTGCAGTAATACCAGAAGGAGGAAGAGCTAAAGTTATGGGATTTGCAGAATTAGCGAAAGAAAAGAAAGAACTTGATAGAGCTAATGGATTAGATTTAGATGCTAAAGGATTTTTTGCACAAATATTAACCAATGCTTTTATGAGTATGAATGATGATAGTGTAAGTAATGACTCTGATATGAGATCAGATGATGATAATGATAATAGTGATGAACGTAATCCTCCTCGAAAAAAAAGAAGGGCTGCTAGTAGATAAAGTTTGCAATAACTTAGCCCATATTTAAATGTTTATTTGTGGGCTAATAGGTAATTAATGTTTTTTAAAACCTTCTATTTAAATCCAAGAAATATTAAGCATATATTTTTGAATGCAGCTTTTATTGCATTTGCTTGCACAAATTTTTTGTTCTGAGCATTTTATATGACCTTTATTTAAAAAGTGCTCAAGCATATGTAAAATATATTCTGGATCTTCTTTAAATTTACTGGCAATAGTAAACACATTCGTTTTTTCTTTGCTTTGTATAAAATTTTTAATTTCAGTTAGTGTAGTCATTTTCTAATTTATTAAATTTTAAAGTAAAAAAAAGTAATATATTAAAAGCTAGAATTATAAAAATATTATAAAAACTAGATAAAGTTACATTAGATAATTGATAAAATATACCTGCAAAAGAATATGCTATAGATGTACTCCAGGTTAAAGAAAAATAAGCCCAAAATTTACCTATTTCTGATTTTAAAGCTGCAAATGTAGAAATACACGGAATATATAATAATAAAAATATACAATATGCAAAGGCAGCAGCTTTTGATCCAAAGGCTAAACTTAATTGATTTTGTGCAGTTGCATTAAGCTCCACATCTCCTGCATTTGCTGTAACAGGGTTTAAAAACTTAATCTCAGATATATCAGCTAAATTATTCTTTGTTTCTAAATAAGCATTTTTAAAGCTATCTATAATATTAGTTTTTGCCAAACTATCTGATAGTGTATTTGAATCATTATTATTATATAGAGTATTTAATGACCCAATCGTTACTTCTTTAGCAATGGCTCCTGTCATAATTCCTACAACAGCAGGCCAGTTATTTGGTTCTATTCCAATTGGTTTGAATATAGGGGCTAATTTTTTTCCTGTATAAGATAAAACAGAATCTTCAGAATTCACATAAACATGATTAAAAATATTTATAAATAAACAAGCAAATAAAATGATTTTTCCTGCTTGTTTTATAAAAGATAATAATTTATTAAATGCTGATTTAGTAATATTTTTAATATTCGGAATATTGTAATCAGGAATTTCTAATATAGTATGATTGTCTTGTGTATCTTGAAGTAAAGTTTTCTTTAAAATAATACTAGTTAATAAGCCTATTGCAATGCCAATTATATATAAAGAAAAAATAATAAGACCTGTGTTATTCGGGAAAAAAGTACTAGCAAATACTATAAATATAGCCAGTCTTGCACCACATGACATAAATGGTGTCATAAGTGCCGTAATTATTCGATCATTTTTATTTTCTAAAGTTCTTGTTGCATAAATAGCAGGAACATTACAACCAAATCCTATAATCAAAGGTATAAAAGATTTACCTGGCAGCTTAGCTATTTGCATTATTCTGTCCATAACAAAAGCCGCGCGAGCCATGTATCCAGATTCTTCCAATATAGCAAGACATACATAAATTAAAAATATTTGCGGTATAAACCCAAGAGTAGTTGTAACTCCATAAGTTATGCCATTGCTAATTATAGAATTAATATAATCTGGTATGGTAAATATTTTTAATAAATTATAAATTATTACAGGGATAATATTATTACTGTAAGCTTCAATAGGAATTTTTAAAATAGCTCCAAGGCTGATAGATATTTCAAAGGTTAAATACATAAATAATAAAAATATAGGTAAGCCTAAATATTTATGTAATAAAAATTTATCTAAAAATTTTGATTTAGCATTATCTTTAATCGGTAAATCAGGTTGCTCTATAATTTGTGTATAAATATTATGAATAGCCTTGTATCTTAAATCTGCTATTAATATATCAAAATCAACATCATTTTTTTGAACATAATTTTGCAAATTATCTAAGAAATTATTTGCTGTATTTAGTTTATTAAATGCTTTAATCGCAACAGGGTTTTGTTCTAATAACTGAGCTTTAATAAAATTATCATGTATGGGTTTTATGCTATTTATGTCATTATAGCGAGAGTTATCAGATAACTCATAATTCTTAAAATTAGCATCAACATCAAGCGCAAGATTATTAATATTATATTTATATAATTTAGAAAAAATATAATCGGTAGGGTTATTATAACTAGATAATTTATGAGAATTATTATTAATAAAAGCTTTTAATTCTTCTAAGTTGTTTTTTTTATTGGAATTTAAACAAAAAATTGGAGTCTTTAATAATTTTTCTAATTTTTTTACATTAATAGCTTTTGCATTTCTTATTTTATCCATCATGTTTAAAATAATTAAACATGGTTTGCCAGTTTCTAATAATTGTAAGGTTAAATATAAGCTTCTTTTAAGATTACTAGCATCTATGATATTTATAAATAAATCGGCTTGATTATCATAAAGGTACTCACAAGTTATAACTTGATCTTCGGCATTATTATTTGCAAGATTAAGAGAGTATACTCCTGGTAAATCAGTAATGTTTACATTTTGATTATTATGAATATAACTACCAGAATATTTATTAACAGTAACTCCAGGCCAGTTACCAGTTGATTGATTACTTTTAGTTAAGTAATTAAAGACTGTTGTTTTACCACTGTTGGGATTGCCTATTAAAGCTATATTTTGATTGTTTAAATTTATGGCCATTTATTGTATAGCAGTAATATGCATAGAGTTTAGATCATTTTCACGCAAACAAACTAAAAAGTCATTAATTTCAACAGACATTGCCTTGTTCAAAGGGGTAAGGTGTTTAATTATAAACTTAGCGCCGGGAATTAAGCCAAAAGACAATAATTGACATTTAGTATTTTTATTAATGTTTGAATTATAGTTTTTGATTATATATTCGTTGCCTTGCTGTAGTTTCATTTGTTATTCTGTTTTGTGTAAGGTTATTAATTTGTTTTATAATATGATTAAATTTTAGCCTAAATGCGAATAATTATCAATAGCATTTAGAAGTAAAATTATAAATAAAAGGATTTTGTGTTAATGAAGCTTTATGATTACTTTAGATCAACAGCAAGTTACAGAATAAGAATTGCACTTAATTATAAAAATATTGCATATCAAAAGCAAGATATCCAATTAATTGACATTGATGGTAAAAAAGCGGAACAAAATAGTATTATTTATAAAAAAATTAATCCGCAAGGATTAGTCCCTAGTTTATTGATAGATTTAGATAACGCTAATGAAACTGCTATATTAAGCCAATCTGTGGCTATTTTAGAATATTTGGAAGAAGAGTACCCCAAACCTAACATCTTACCTAAAAATAATTTAGATAGGGCTTATATCAGGCAATTAGTAAATATAATAGCTTGTGATATGCATCCATTGAATAACTTAAGAGTTTTACAATATTTAAAACAAGATATTAAAATTTCAGAAGACCAAAAATTAGAATGGTATCATCACTGGTTAGATTTAGGGTTTAGTGCTTTTAATGAATTATTACAGATACACAACAGCAATGGTAAATATTGTTTTAAAGATTCTGTATCTATGGCAGATATTTGCTTAATACCTCAAGTTTATAATGCTAATCGATTTGAGTTTGATTTAAGTAAATACGAGTTAATTAACAGTATAAATAACCATTGTTTAAAATTAAATTGTTTTGATTTGGCAAAACCATAATGTTTTGCCAAAATTTAATTTTTATATAATATTAATCTATAATTTTTGTGAATTTTTCAAAATCCCACAATGATTTATCCATCATTTGACTAGGCTTTATATTTTGTAGTGCGTGTAAAATATTACTAGGAATTTTTGGATTATGCTCTGCTAGTTCTTGTATTAATTTTCCTGTTCTTTGTCTCATTAAGTTTTCTTGTGTGCCACACAAATTACATGGAATTATAGGGAATAGTTGTTCTTTTGCATATTCTATAATATCTTTTTCTTGACAATATACCAAAGGTCTTATTACAATGTTTCTTTTATCATTGGTTAATAATTTAGGAGGCATAGATTTTACTTCGCCATTGTACATAATAGACATCATTAGGCTGGTAATTAAATCATCTCTGTGGTGACCTAGAGCTATTTTGGTAAATCCGTGTTCTTCTGCATAATTATATATAATGCCTCGTCTTAATCTTGAGCATAATGAACAATAAGTCTTACCTTCGGGAATTTTTTCTTTAACTATAGAATAAGTATCTTTACTGACGATATCATATGGGATATTACGTTCTGATAACCAGTTACGCATAAGCTTATCATCCCATCCAGGCTGACTTTGATCTAAAGTATAAGCTTGTAGCTCAAATTTTACTTTACTACGTCTTTGTAGCATTGATAATATAGACAGCATAGTATAAGAATCTTTACCACCAGATAAGGCGACCAATACTTTATCACCATGCTCTATAAGCTTATAATCATGGATTGCTTTACCAGTATAATGTAAAAGCTTTTTTTCAGCTTTTGTATCAATTGATAAAGTCTTTTTTTGTGTTAAATTAGAATTATTGCTTTGCATGGGGTAAAATCTTAAGTGTTTCTAGAAAAAAGAAGTTACAATTATAAGATTAATTTTAATAGCCGTAAAGTATTATTGTAAGGGAAACTATATCAATGCATTTAGATTATTTAGATTTTGAGCAACCAATTGCAGAATTACAATCAAAAATTCAAGAATTACAGTTTGTTGGTAGTAAGCAAGATATTAATATTAGTGAAGAATTAACTAATCTTGAGAAAAAACTAATTGAATTGACTAAGTCAACATTTAGTAATTTATCAGATTGGCAAGTTGTGCAAGTAGCAAGACATCCTCAAAGACCATATGCTTTAGATTATATTCGTTTATTATTTACAGATTTTGATGAATTACATGGCGATCGTAAATTTAAAGATGATCCTGCTATTATATCTGGCGTAGCAAGATTTGAAGGACAACCTGTTGTTATTATAGCGCATCAAAAAGGGCGAACAGTAAAAGAAAAAGTATATAGAAATTTTGGTATGGCAGCTCCTGAAGGCTATAGAAAAGCCATAAGAGTTATGAAGTTAGCAGAAAAATTCAATATGCCGATTTTAACTTTTATTGACACAGCCGGTGCTTATCCTGGAATTGGAGCTGAAGCAAGAGGTCAAAGCGAAGCTATTGCATATAATCTTTTTGAAATGTCTGATTTACAAGTGCCAATTATAAGTACTGTTATCGGCGAAGGTGGCTCAGGTGGTGCTTTGGCTATAGGTGTTTGTGATAAATTGTTAATGTTAGAATATAGTATTTATTCAGTAATATCTCCAGAAGGTTGTGCTTCTATTTTGTGGAAAGATAGTACCAAGGCATCAAAAGCGGCTAAGGAAATGGGACTTACATCAAAAAAATTATCTGATTTGGGTTTAATTGATGAAATAATCAAAGAACCATTAGGCAGTGCTTATAGAGACATAATTATACAAGCAGCAAATATAAAAGAATCTTTACTAAGAAATTTAAAAGAATTACAAAAGATACCAAATGAGCAATTGCCAGATTATAGATATAATAAATTTTTAAAAATTGGAGCTGTTGAATAATTAACTGTTGTCATGAGTTGTAATTGTAGTATTAAACAAGAAGTAGCCAAATATATATTATTATATTGTAATAATATAAATAATTTATATATAGCTTTTAGCGGGGGTGTTGATTCTTGTGTATTATTAGATGCAATATCTATAGTAAATAAAGAATTAAATGTAAATAAAAAAATTATAGCACTGCATATTAATCATAATATAAGCAAAAATTCAGTTGCATGGGAAAAATTTTGTCATGATTATTGTGATAATTTAAATATCAAGATTTACTCTCATCAAGTAAATCTTGTAGTTAAAAAAGATCAAAGTTTAGAATCTGTTGCACGTACAGCCAGATATAATATTTTTAAAAATTATCTAAATAATCAAGATAAAATATTAATAACTGCCCATCACCAAAATGATCAAGCGGAAACATTATTATTAAATTTATTTCGAGGCTCAGGTCTTACTGGATTAACAGGCATGAAAATTTTTGCTGATTTAGATAAAAAAAATAATACTAAAATATTAAGACCTTTATTAGATATAAATAAAAATTTAATTTTAGATTACGCTAAAAAAAATAATTTAACATGGGTTGAGGATGAAAGTAATTTTTGTATAGATCACTCAAGAAATTATTTGCGTCATGAAATTATTCCAAAGTTATCAGAAAAATGGCCAGCAGTTGTTAACAAAATATCACATTCAGCAATGCATTGTTTTGAAGCTGAAAAATATATTAATAAAAATATGGCGTTTCATTATACACAGTCACTCAGCATTGATGACTTTGGATATAATGTTTTAAATATAGAATATTTAAAACAGTTATTAAAAGAAGAACAAAAATATTTATTAAGGTATTTTATTTCTAAACAAAATGCATCATACCCATCAAAAATAAAGTTAGAGGAAATATTAAATCAAACTTTAAATGCAAGAGCAGATGCAAATATAAGTGTTTGCTGGAAGTATGAGAGTAATAATTATGAGATTAAAAGATTTAAGAATAAAATATATTTATTAACTAATTTTAAAGTTAACCCAGATAAAAAGTATAATAAATATAATTACAAATTAGGTGATAAGTTATATATTCCAGAAATTAATAAATCTTTAATTAGCTATATAAAAGATAATATAAATACTAGCGAAAGTAAAAATATTGAAAAACATGATGATGTAAAGCTTGAGATTAATTTTAGAAAAAATATTAATGCTAATAAAGTATTAGTAAAATTAAAAAATAACTTATGCTCTATAAGTTTAAAAAAATATTTACAAAGAATAAATATCCCTGCTTGGGAAAGAGATAATATAGTGTTAATTTTTATTGAGGATAAATTAATATATATTATAATAGGCAGTAAAATTATAAGCTGCTCTGAATATATTAATAGTTATGTGTTTGATTTATTATAACTATTAAGATTTTAATCATTATTTAAGTTTGGTTTAGTAATATTACATTAATACTAATATATTGTGGTTAATTTATATGAGTAATTTATTGCAAGGGCCTTCAAAATTAAATCAAGCTCATTATGATGTTTTGCGAGTTTTATATGCGTTAACAGAAGTTGATTTTCCTCAAAAAGATTCAAAAAAGCATTCTGTAATTATTGGAAAAAATTCATTAGGGCAAATATTAATCGTATGTCCAGACGGTATAACATATAATATTTCATGTGCTTTAAGAAATGCAAATCTAGAATACTTTAAAACCCCTAAAGATATTATTGATAAATTGACCTCACTTGATAAAAGCAAGTTTAATGATTTTTTAGTTGATGATGAAGAATATATTTATGGAGTAGAGCTAGAAGCTTTGCAGAAATATACTGGATCTTCTTATAAGTCGTTTAATAAATTATTAAGAGGAGATCCATTTGCTGAGCATGTAGATTTGGATCAATTAAAATTAGATTTTATTCAATCATTATTAACTATTAGCGTTTCTAATAAGAATTATGGTAGAAAATCAATAGCAAATGTTGAATTAGATTACAATGATATTCCCTTCATATTTTCAAATAATAATATTTATAGACTATTGTCTATAATTCCTCCAGGAATGTTTTCACAGATGTTTTATGGAGATGTTGTGCAACATGTTCAAGGATTAACAAGTTTTACTGAATTGGAAGGTGGTTCACCTGCGATTCAACACCAAAAAATTCTGAAGATTGTTGCTAACAGAGGAAGGGTTAAGTCAATAAGAAATTTAAGCTCATTACCAATTGAAGAAGAAGTTCTTATGACTCATGGTCATTGGATTTATGATACACCAAAAATAGTTGAGCATACTCCAATGGGAGCAAATAAAAGTCCTCAAAGTATAATATCTATTTATGCAAGACAGGTACATGGATTAGTTACTGAAAATCAAGATCATTATTTTTCTGAATTAGCTTTATCTGTTGCTTATGAAAATCATTTAAGACACCCATACAAAGAAATTCCTGAATATAAACGTGATAGCATTTATCGACCAAATCATGCTTTGGCTCATCATGTTCGAGTTGTATCATATACTGAGCCTGTTATTTCTTATTTTGGTAAATATGCTATTGATCAAAAATTTAGAGATTTTTGTAATGATTTATCTAATTATGAGATTGAACTTATTAAAGTTTTTTTAGCTTTTTCAAGGACAGGACGTGAGTCTGAGACTGGGCCTTTAGAAAATTTAGCTAAATTTAGAGCTGAATTGAATGCATCAGCAAATAACTTAGCTTTATTTTTAGAACAGCAATTACAAATTCCTATGGAAGAAATTTGTTTATGGACAGATATTCTAAAAGATATGGGGAATCCAGATTTTGATAAAAATATTGATGAAAATGACTCTAATAAGAACAAAAAAATATTTTTACATCAGATTGTAAATTTTGCACATAAATTGGATTTACAACGCTGTTTTAGTAAAACTCAATATTTTGAAGCTATAAAGAAATATACGCCAGGACATTCAATCTGTGTTCTGACTGAAGAATCTATAAATGAGCTAAAAAAATTAAATAAATTAGCTAAATTAAGTTTATTAAAAACAGGTGAAACGTTATATTTTGTAGTTGATGATGTTGATTATGTCGATTATGTCGATGTTACTGCATCATCGGAAGTATTTAAACATTCAAATACAGATGTTTGTTATTGTTTAGATATTTGTGTCTTTGTAAAAAACATTGTATTTAATAGTAAAGAAGAACCAAAAATACCATTAGCTATTCTGGATAATGTAGATCAAAATACAGTATCTCAGCCTATTCTTCGAAAATTTAGAGAAACTTTGGATATAACAGAAGGCGGGATGACTTTATTTGAATTTTCTAACGTTGTTAGTGTTAATAATAATCGTATATCAAAATCTTTTCAAAATGGTGGTATAAATTTTGTTGATAACGATATAAATTTAAATAATTTCGAGAACAATGTCATATCTAATGATATAAAATCAAATAATTTAGACAATAGTATTATTTATAGCCTCGTAGAAATTATAAAATCAAATAATTTAGACAAGAGTATTATTTATAGTCTCATAAAATCAAATAATTTAGAGAATCAAATTATTGATAACGATATAAAATCAATTGAGTTAAAGAAAAAAATTATAAACAAGATACAATGAGCATTATGAAAATCTTTAGATATGTAAATAAATAATTTACACAGAGTTATTTATAGATTCTTAAATTATCAATTAGCTGTTTTTAATTAAATCTATTTTTTCTTTTTTTGATAGCTTTTTAATTAAACACTCAAGCTTTAGCGCCTCATTTTTTGAAATTACTTCTTTAATGTAAACAAGAGTTAATGGATCTTTACCTCTTAAATATTTTGCGGTTTTATAATTTTGCATTTGATGTTCTTTAAGTCTTCTAGCAACATTATTAGTGATTCCGGTATACAAAGTATTTAATCTAGTTTCTATTATGTAAACAAACCATTTGTTCATTGTTATATATTTTATTGTTATTTAAAATTTTATACATTTTTTTGATTTTGGAAGCCCTGCTAATTTTCCTGCTAAAGGAATAGGGGTTTCAGGAAATAATTTATTTAAATAAATAGAATTATACTTATTTTCTTCTAGTAAATTATCTTGTTTTAGTTTTTTTATAAATACTCTTAAAATTGGATATGTGTTGTATTCTATATAAAAATTTCTAATAGCATTAATTATAATAATATGATCATTGGTTAAATTAATATTATTAAGTTTTGCTAGAATTTTGGCTATATCAATATTCCATAAATCAATATTATTTAGATAGCCATTTTGATCTAGATATTGATTTATATTTTCTGAAGTTATACTTTGTGTCATAATATATAAAAATAATATTTATTTAAATATCATATCATTAACATGAAAAAGAAGAAATCATTACAGACCTATTTTAGGCTTCTGTCTTACTTAAAATCTTATTGGATTATTTTTATAGTCGCAACTATTTCAAATATAGCTTATTCAGGTATGGATGCTTATGTCATACATTTATTAAAGCCATTAGTAGATGATGGTTTTGTTAATAAAGACCCGGGTGTTATAAAAATTATACCGTATTTATTACCATTAATTTTTTTGTCCAGAGGAGTTTTTAGTTTTGCTTCTACTTTTGGTATGATGTATATAGCTAGAAAAATAGTAATGAAATTACGATTACAACTATTTTCTCATTACTTGCAATTACCTATAAAATTTTTTGATCAAAATTCTTCTGGTAATTTATTATCAAAAATTATTTTTAATGTAGATCAAGTCTCAAAAGCTGCAACAGATGTTATTACTGATATTACTAGAGATATTTTTTTAATCGCTTTTTTAATTTATGTTATGTTTTCCGTAAGTGTTAGTCTTACTTTAACTTTTTTAGTTGCTATGCCTATAATTTCTTTTTTATTTGTGTTTATCAGCAAAAGATTTAAAAAATTAAGTCATAGAATGCAAAATACAATGGGTACAGTATCAGAAGTTGCAGAAGAAGGAATTAGCGCAAATAGGGAAATTAGAATTTTTGGCGGCTGTTCTTTTGAAGTGAATAGGTTTTATCATGCATTAAAAGACTTTAATAAACAAGAGATGAAAAGTGTTTTTATGCGATCAATTAGTGGTCCTGTAATTCAGCTTCTTGCAGGCTGCGCACTTGCTTTGACAATATTTTCAGCGTTAAGCTTAACAGGTAAGGATGCTATAACAGCAGGTGGATTTACCGCTTTATTTTCTAGCATGGTAGCCTTATTAAAGCCATTAAAAGAATTAAATACGATAAATAGTGCTGTGCAAAAAGGTGTTGCTGGTGCAGAAAGTATTTTTGATATTCTAGATATGCCTAAGGAGCCTAATTTTGGAACGAAAAAAATAACTAAATTATTAGGTAGAATAGAGTATAAACAAGTTAGTTTTAAATATAATGATGAAAAAGAAGTTTTAAAAAATGTGAGTTTTACAGCTAATCCAGGAGAGACCATTGCTTTTGTTGGCAAATCTGGAGCTGGAAAAACATCTATTATTAATTTATTACCAAGATTTTATAATGTTAATTCAGGTGAAATTTTATTAGATGATATTAATATACAAGATTATGAGCTTAGCTCTTTAAGAGATAATATTGCTATAGTTTCTCAAGATATAACTTTATTTAATAGTTCTATATTAGATAATATTACTTATGGAGTAGTAGATTATAAATTAGAAGATGTTATTAATGCTGCTCGTTTTGCAAACTTAGAAGGTTTTATAGAGACATTACCTAAAGGTATTAATACTATAGTTGGTGAGGACGGTGTTTTATTATCAGGAGGACAAAGACAAAGGATTGCAATAGCAAGAGCGATATTTAAAAACGCTCAAATTTTAATTTTAGATGAGGCTACATCTGCATTAGATTCTGAAACTGAAGTTAGTATTCAAAAAGCGTTAGATAAATTAATGTTAAATCGAACAACTTTTGTAATAGCACATAGATTGTCTACTATTGTTAAAGCAGATAAAATTATTGTATTAGATCAAGGTATGATTATTGAGTCAGGTAAACACAGTAATTTATTAGAAAAAGCAGGTATTTATAAAAGTTTATACAAAATGCAATATGAACAAAACTTTGAAATGGAAGCATTGTAGATATTATGTATGATAATTTTAAAGGTAAAGTTGAAAATTTTTTCATTCAACTTTGGTATAATAAAAAACATTCGTATGCAGCTAAGATACTAACCCCTTTTTCAGGGTTATATTATTTAGGTTATATTACAAGAAATTATTATTATGATAATTTTTCAGAAGAAATTAGTAATAAAGTTCCTATTATTACAGTGGGCAATATAACAGTAGGTGGCACAGGAAAGACTCCTTTTACTATAGCTATAGCAAGATTTTTAAAATCTTTAGGTTACAATCCAGTCATAATTACTAAAAATTATAATTTCAGAAATGTTATTAAACAAAATTTTTTTAAAGTTATAGATGAAAATGATACTATAGAAATTACAGGAGATGAGCCTAAGGTATTATGGCAAAATTTAAAAGACTTAGATATTCCTGTGACTTTATGTAAAGAAAGAAAGTTAGCCGTTAATAAAATTAATGAATTAAATATAGGCGATATTATAATTACAGATGATGGGTTACAAGATTATAGTATTAACTCTGATATAAAAATTTGTTTATTAGATACTTTGAGAAATTTAGGCAATAAAAATTTATTACCTAAAGGTCCTTTAAGAGAGCCTGCAAATAATTTAAGTAAGTTTGATTTTGTTTTATATAAATCCTTAAATAATCTTAATGACAATTTTTGTTTGAAGCCTAAGAGTTTTATAAATATACGTACAGGTGATGTATGTGAATTAGATAAGTTTAAGAAAAAAACTGTTTATGCTATAGCTGGTATAGCAAATCCAGAAGGGTTTTATTTAACTTTAAAAGAGCTAAATATTCATCCGATTTGTATGTCATTTAATGACCATTATAATTTTAAAGAAAATGATTTATTAGCATATAATGACTATCCAATTATAATGACAGAAAAAGATTCTGTAAAAATAGATGATTTAAAAGATAAACTTATAAATCAAGACTTATATTTTTTAAAAGTCGAAGCAGTTTTATCTGATAAATTTAAAGAAAAAATTTTTAAAAAACTAAATAAGTTAAAAAAAGCACATTAAATTTTTATTGGTAGGTATGATTTAAAATGTTAGATAAGCAATTATTATCAATATTAGTTTGTCCTTTATGTAAAGGTAAATTAATCTATAAAAAAGATAAAAACGAATTATTATGTAAATTTGATAAACTTGCATTTCCTATTAAAGATAATATTCCGATTATGTTAGAGCATGAAGCAAGACATATAAGTATGGAAGAATCAGATAATGAGAAAAAATAACAAGAAATCTCAAGTTAAATTTACAATTGTAATTCCTGCAAGATATGCCTCATCTAGATTGCCAGGCAAAGTACTTTGCGATCTAAATGGAAAAACGTTATTAGAGCGAGTTTATGATCAAGCAAAACTTGCAAAGCCAGATAAAATTATTATTGCAACTGATCATCAAAAAGTTTTTGATGTGGCTAGTAAATTTGCTGATATTATTGTTTTAACACCTAATACTTTAAATTCAGGAACTGAGCGCATTGCATCTGTTGTTGAGCAATTAAATCTAGATCCAAATGAAATTATAGTGAATCTCCAAGGAGATGAGCCATTTATTAATCCAAGTTTTATACAATTAGTTGTTGAAAACTTAAGTAATAATAGACTAGCTGATATTACAACATTAGCTCATTATATTGAATCTGATAATATATCTGATAGTGTTTTAAATCCTAATACTGTAAAAGTAGTTTTAGATAAAAATAATTATGCATTATATTTTAGTAGAGCTCCAATTGCTTATAACAAAGATTATAATTATAAATATTTAAGACACATAGGCTTATATTGTTATAGATCAGGATTTGTAAAAAAATATATGGCAAGTGAAAGTTCTGATTTAGAAGCAGCTGAAAGTTTAGAGCAGTTAAGAGCTTTATGGCACGGGTTTAAAATACATGTAGGAGTGGTCCAAAAACATAATAATATTTTTTTGGATGTTAATACTCAAGATGATCTTGATAAAGTTAGAAGTTTATATCAAAATTAATTAATTAAAACCCTCAACCTAATTTTTGGAGAGGGTTTTATTTATTCAATTAATTTTCATTGATTATTAACGGATCAACTGCATGATAGCCGCTATCAACGTGAATAATTTCGCCAGTAACACCATTTGCTAAATAAGAGCATAAAAATAAAGCAGTATTACCAACATCATGTATAGTTACATTTCTTCTTAATGGAACAATTTTTTCATTAGCTGATAAGATATTTTTAAATCCTTTAATACCAGATGCAGCTAAAGTTCTAATTGGTCCTGCTGAAATAGCATTTATTCTTATGTTTTTAGGACCTAAATCATTTGCTAAATATCTAACGTTAGCCTCTAGACTAGCTTTGGCAAGACCCATGACATTATAATTTGTTACAGCTCTTTGTGAACCTAAATAAGTTAAAGTTAAAATAGCACCGCCACTTTCAGCTTTTGCCATTAAAGGCTCTGCCATTTTGGCAAGAGCAGCCAAGCTGTAGCTACTAACTTCATGAGCAATTCTAAAACCTTCTCTAGTTACTGAGTCTATATATGATCCAGCTAATTGATCAGCAGGAGCAAAAGCAATAGAATGAACAAGAGCATCTAGATGACCCCATTCTTTAGAAAGGGACGTGAATAAATTCTCTATGTCGCTATCTGAGCTTACATCACATGGAAGTACTATTTTAGAACCAAATTCATTTGCAAGTTTAGTCACTCTTTCTTTAAATTTTTCACCAAAATAAGTAAAAGCAAGATTAGCACCTGCCGAATGCATCGCTTTTGCGATACCATATGCTATAGATTTATTGCTTAACAGCCCAGTAATTAAAACATTTTTATTTTTTAATAAATCCATATTGAAAACCTTATACAAACTTTAATTTTAAAATTATTTGAAATTTCATTATATCTTTTTGTTATAAGCAAAACAATTATATTAGATGCCTATATATAATGTGAGTATTTAGTTAATTTAAATTAAAATTTATATTTAATTATAAGGCAAATGAGTAAAATTTTTGAGAGTTTTAATTTATAAATAATGAATAAAAAACTTATACTTGCTGTAACAATTTGATTATTTAGTTATTCATTAGTCGTTACAGCAAGTATAGGTTTTACATATTATAAAATAATAGTATTGCGTAGTTATTCAGTATCAGTATCAGTATCAGTAGCAGTAGCGTTATCATTTTTTTCTTGATCTACAATTTTAACATCTACTTTAACATTTTTAACATCATTAATTGATTTTGCCAATTGTTCTAGTCTTGGAATATCATTAGAGTTATCTACATTTCCGGTTATATATACAACACCGTTTTTAGTTGAAATATCTATTCCCCAATATTCTACAGATTTATCATTAAAAATATTATTATTGATTATTTTTCCTTTTAATAGACCTGTTATATAAAGATCAGATAAACTGCTTTCAGAGTCTTTTACTTTAAGGTTATCAGTATTAATATTATTGATGTCCATTATATTTTCTGATAAAGTTACAACATCTTCATATTGTTTGTCAGTATCTAATTCGCCAGATAATGTTAGTTCAGGCATTTTATTTTCATCTGTTGTAAGCATTGCTTGTATTTTAAAATCTTTTAAAATAGGGTCTCGCTCAATCATGCTGTTTAGTTTTGCTAGATCAGCTTTTAAATCATCCTGATCTTTAACGATTACAACTTTTTGAGTACCAGATTGCATGAGTTTAGATGATGTTGTGTCAGCATAAATACTAGATAGAGATAATGCTGAGAATGCTAATATAACAATAGATTTTTTTGCTATCATAATTTTATCCTTATTTTGAAATTTTTAAAATTAATAGAATATTTCATTTTGACTTACCAAACGCTAACTTAATGATAAATTAAGATAGGCGCACATGTTTATAAGAACAATATCTAGCAAAATAGTTTCAAATTAACTTAATTATTTAAAATTAATTTTTATTATTTGTTATTGATTATATAAATATCAGATATGTATATATAGTATGCACTAATGATATCTGTTTGATTTTAAAGTAAAAATATTACTTTTTAACAGTTTGTTAGTATGGTTTTTGATTAAAATTGTATACAACTATTTTGTTAATTTATTATTATCACAAAAAGTTATGATAATTTAATATACTAGTTATTGTTTATTTTATAAATTACATTGACATTATAATTAGTAGTATAATCTCAATATGGTAGAATGAATTAACTTTAATATATTTAAAGATAGGGAAAATTTATGAGCAAAAACATAAGTTATAAGATATTAAAATGATTACAATCAGACAAGCTAATCACAAAAAATAAACTAATTTAAGTTTGCTCAAAAGTAAGTATACATCTGAATATATACTAATAATCAAATGTAGATAATATAAAAATGGATTTTATTTATAATAATGTTTTATAATTTTTTTGTTAAAATATTACTTATTTTAATTGTTTCAATAAATTTTACTAACGCATCTTTATGGAATAATCCATATCCTTCTTTTGAAAATAATTCAAATATTTTATACTCATCTTTTTCAGAGCGGCCAAAAAATTTAGATCCCGCAAAGGCTTATTCTTCTAATGAATATGTTTTCATAGGTCAAATTTATGAACCAGTATTACAATATAATTATTTGATTAGACCTTATCAATTAGAGAATTTAATTTCTAAAAATTATCCTGAGATTATAAAAAAAGATAACAAAGTAATTTATAGAATTACTATTAAACCAGATATTTATTATCAACCACATCCGGCTTTATATAAAAATATAAACAATAATTATGTTTATCATAATTTAACAAAACAAGATTTAAATAAAATTTATAATTTAGATAGTTTTGCTAAAAAAAATAATTACTCTACTACTAGAGAGTTAACAGCATATGATTATGTATATCAAATTAAAAGAATTGCTGATCCTAAAAATAACTCTCCCATTTTTGGTCTTATGAGCGAATATATTTCAGGATTTAAAAATTTTAGAGCTAAAATTTTTAAATTAAGAAAAACTAATAAAAAATTATACCCTGAATTTATTAATCTTAATGATATTGAGTTATCTGGGGCTAGAGTTATTGACAGGTATACTTATGAAATTATTTTAGATAAAGAATATCCGCAATTTATATATTGGCTTGCTATGCCATTTTTTACATCAATGCCATGGGAAGCTGAGAAATTTTATTCACAAGAAGGATTAGAGAAAAAAAATATTACATTAGATTGGTATCCTATAGGAACAGGGCCATACATGTTAACTAAAAATAATCCTAATAAAATAATGTTATTAGAGAAAAACCCTAATTTTCATTTAGAATTATTTCCAAAGATTGATTTAAATAATTTAAATAATAAAGATTTTGAATCAAAAGCTAATAAAAAATTGCCATTTATAGATAAAGTTGTATTCACCTTAGAAAAAGAATCTATTCCAACATGGAATAAGTTTTTACAAGGTTATTATGACTACTCAGGTGTTGCATCAGACAATTTTGCACAAGCTTTACAAGTTAGTAATACTGGAGGCTTTAAATTAACTAGTTACATGAAGGATAAAAAAATTAGTTTAAAAAAAGAAACAACCCCATCTATATTTTATTGGGGATTTAATATGCTTGATCCTGTAGTAGGGGGTTATACGGAAGATAAACAAAAATTAAGAAAGGCTATATCAATAGCCTTTGATATTAATGAATTTATAGAAATATTTCTAAATGGTAGAGGTATTATTGCAAAAGGCCCAATACCTAGCCAAATTTTTGGAAGTACTGTAGAGCATCAAAATATAGATTCTAATTATGATATTAATTACGCTAAGAAATTATTAATACAAGCAGGTTACCCAAATGGATACGATGTTAAGAATAATCGTCCATTGATTATTAATTTTGAAGCTGTATCAAATGGTGGGCCTGATGATAGAGCTAAGTTTAATTGGTTACGAGAGCAGTTCAGAAAGCTCAATATTGAGTTAAATGTTAGAGTAACACAATACAATCGTTTTATGGAAAAAATGCGTAATGGTAAGGCGCAGATGTATTCATGGGGATGGAATGCTGATTATCCTGATCCTGAAAATTTTTTATTTTTATTTGATAGTACGCAAGGTAAAGTACAGTTTCATGGTGAAAATGCATCTAACTACAGTAATCAAGAGTTTGATAAATTATTTAATAAAATGCGTTACATGAAAAATGGACCTGAAAGATTGGAGCTTATAGATAAGATGATTAAAATTTTACAAAAAGATACTCCATGGATTTGGGGTTTTTATCCTCAATCATATTCTTTATCTCAAGGATGGAATGGAGCTTATAATTTATTAGCTCTTGGTAATAATACTATTAAATATAAATGGCTTGATCCTAAATTAAGAGATGAATTAAGACAAAAATGGAATCAGCCAATGTTACATCCATTTTTATATTTAATTATAATTATTTTAATTTTATTATTGCCAGTTAGTATTAGTTATTATTTAAAGCAACATAGAAAGAAAAAGTTATTAGACTTTTAATAGATATATAGAGCCTCTCCCGTATTAATTACTGGTAATAATTATGGGAGAGGGGATTTTTTTAATTATTATTTTTCTGAATCAAGGTAATTACGTTTTTCATAACCGGTATATAGCTGTCTTGGACGACCAATTCTGCCTGGCATACTAAGCATTTCATTCCAATGTGAAATCCAGCCAGATGTTCTTGCCAATGCAAATAATACTGTAAACATATTGGTTGGAATTCCCATAGCTTGTAAAATAATACCAGAATAGAAGTCTACATTTGGATATAATTTTCTTTTAACAAAATATTCATCTTCTAGAGCAATTTTTTCTAGTTTTAACGCTATTTTGAATAATTGATTATCACCTTGATCTAATGAATCTAAGACTTCATAACAAGTTGAGCGCATAATATTAGCTCTTGGATCAAAGTTTTTATATACTCTGTGACCAAAACCCATTAATCTGAATGAGTCATTTTTATCTTTGGCTTTGTTAATAAATTTTTCAATATTATCTTCATGCCCTATTTGGTTGAGCATTTTTATTACAGCTTCATTGGCACCACCATGCGCAGGCCCCCATAAAGCAGCTATACCAGATGCTATGGCGGCATAAGGATTTGTTCCAGTTGAACCTGCAAGTCTTACTGTAGATGTTGAAGCATTTTGTTCATGATCAGCATGTAAAATAAAAATTTTATCTAATGCTTTTGCAACAACAGGGTTAGGTTCATAATCTTTATTCGGCTTAGAAAACATCATATTTAAGAAGTTTTCTGTATAATTAAAATGATCTTGAGGATATACATAAGATTCATCAATGCTAAATCTATATGCCATAGCACTAATGGTTGGTATTTTAGCAATAAGGTTTTTTGCTGTAAATATTCTATGGTCTTGATTTTTTATATCAAGTTTATCATGATGAACTGAAGCTAAAGCACTTACGGTAGATAAAACTATAGACATTGGATGTGCATCATGTCTAAATCCTGCAGTAACTCCAGATAACTGCTCATTTAGCAGGGCCAAATCATTTATTTCATTATTGAATACTTCCAATTCGCCTGAATTTGGCAATTCACCATTTAGTAATAAATAGCATGTTTCTAAATAAGAAGATTTTTCAGCCAATTGTTCAATTGGATAGCCTCTGTAAAGTAATATACCATTATCACCATCAATGTAAGTAATTTTTGATTCGCATGATGCTGTGGAAGAAAATCCTGGATCAAATGTAAATTTATTGTGTTTTATTATACTTGTAACATCTATTACATCTTGCCCTAGGGTAGCTTTGTAAATGGGAAGTTTTATATTATCATTTTCTAAAGTTAAATTTGCCGTTATATTTTTATTTTCAGTAGCCATAATTTTTATTTATAAGAATCCTAAAATATTTAAAAATTCACAGTTATCATATTTTTATTACAGATTATTGTCAAACTCAAATTTATTTGGTTTTTTATTTATATTTTATTTAGTATATGCCAATTTCAAAAATTAATAATGTCTTATGGAATTAATACACATTATAAATTATATATATTAAATTATTTAATTTATATTTTCTGGCATATTTTACAAATTAATAATATTAATTCATAATGTATGGGTAAAATTAAATTTTCAAAAGATAATAAAAATTATGAAGAAAAGACCAGTTAATTTAGATTTATTTACTATTAAATTTCCATCTGCTGCTATTGCATCTATCTTGCATAGAATGTCAGGGGTTATTTTGTTTTTTGCGATTCCTATTTTTTTATATGCGCTAGATATATCATTGCAATCAGAAGATGGATTTACTGATGTAAATAACTTTTTCAATAGCATGTCGGTTAAAATAATTGTTTGGATTATGTTATGCGCTTTGATTTATCATTTGATAGCAGGAATACGGCACTTGATTATGGATTTTTGTCATATAGGTGAAGGTAAGTATTCAGGAAAAGTAGGGGCTTATATAGTTTTTGTATTAAGTCTTTTATTAATTGTAATATTTAGTATTGGATATTGGTTATGATTAGCAGCGTTACTAGTTTCGGTAAGAATGGTGTACAGGATTGGTTAGTTCAAAGAGTTAGTGCTGTTATTGTGGCGGTATACTCTGTTTTTCTTATAGGGTATATTTGCGTAAACTCTCATAATTTAGATTATGATTTGTGGGTTGGATTATATTCTAATAGATTTATGCAAATATTGACTATATTTTTTGTTTTAAGTTTAGTCTTGCATGCATGGATAGGGCTTTGGTCAGTTTTTACAGATTATGTGAAAATTAGCTCTATTAGAATTATATTAGAAGTTTTAGTAATTTTAGTAAGTATTTTTTACCTTATTTGGTCAATACAAATTTTTTGGAGTTTATAAATGACTATTTCTAGATCCTCATATGATGCCATAGTTATTGGTGGCGGTGGTGCTGGTCTGCGTGCTTCTTATCAATTAGCACAAGCTAATTATAAAACAGCCGTAATATCAAAAGTTTTTCCAACTAGATCACATACTGTTTCTGCACAAGGTGGAATGGCTGCATCATTAGGCAATGTTGAGCATGATGATTGGCGTTGGCATATGTATGATACTATAAAAGGATCTGATTATTTAGGTGATCAAGATAGTATTGAATATATGTGTCAAAAAGCTCCAGAAGTTGTGTATGAGCTTGAACATATGGGTATGCCTTTTTCGCGTTTAGATGATGGTCGTATTTATCAAAGAGCTTTTGGTGGTCAAACAAAAAATTATGGTGAAGCTTTAATTAGAAGAACGTGTGCTGCTGCCGATAGAACAGGTCATGCTTTATTGCATACTTTATATCAGCAAAATGTTGCATGTAATACTAGATTTTTTAATGAATGGTATGCTGTTGATTTAGTAAGATCAGATGATGGTGCAGTTGCAGGGGTTTTAGTTTTTGATATAGAAAATGGCGAAGTTGTTTTTATTGAAGCAAAAATTGTGATTTTAGCAACAGGTGGTGCTGGCAGGATTTATAAATCTACTACTAACGCAGCTATTAATACAGGCGATGGTATTGGTATGGCTTTAAGAGCCGGACTTCCAGTGCAAGATATGGAAATGTGGCAATTTCATCCAACAGGTATTTATGGGGCCGGTGTATTAGTTACTGAAGGTTGTCGTGGTGAAGGTGGTTACCTATTAAATAAAGACGGCGAAAGATTTATGGAACGATATGCGCCAAATGTGAAGGATTTAGCATGTCGTGATGTTGTTGCACGAGCTATGGCAACAGAGATCAAGGAAGGTCGGGGATGTGGTCCAAAAGGCGATCATATTTATTTAAAACTAAATCATTTAAATCCTGAAATTATTACTAAAAGATTACCAGGAATTCGTGAGCTTGCTAAAACATTTGCTCATGTAGATCCTATTAAAACACCAATTCCTGTAGTTCCAACTTGTCATTATATGATGGGCGGTATTCCAACTAATGTGCATGGACAAGTATTAGATACCAATAAGAAATCTGGAGAAGACAGTTTAGTCAATGGTTTATATGCTATTGGAGAATGTGCTAGTGTGTCTGTTCATGGAGCTAATCGATTAGGTTCTAATTCTTTATTAGATTTGGTTGTGTTTGGTCGTGCATCAGGAATACATGCTATTGAATCATTGAATCAAGGTATGGATAGTTCTTATGCAACTAATGATGCGATTGATAAAGTATTAGCAAGAATTAACCGTTGGGATGAGACTGCTAAAAGTAATAATTCAAACGCAGAGGGTGTTTACGAGTTAAAAGATGAATTGCAAGAAACAATGCAAGCTGACTTTGGTGTTTTTAGAACGGCTGAAGTTATGAAAGAAGGTTTAAAAAAATTGGAAGATTTACAATCAAGAATAGCAACAGCTAAACTTTCTGATTCATCTAGAGTATTTAATACAGCAAGAGTTGAAGCCTTAGAATTAGATAATTTAATGGCTATTGCAATGGCAACAGCGATCAGTGCCTTAAAAAGAGAAGAAAGTCGAGGGGCTCATAGTCGTGAAGATTTTCCAGAAAGAGATGATAAAAATTGGTTAAAGCATTCAATTGTTTTTGCCGATGGCAGTTATACAAATAGATCGGTAAATTTTAAGCCTAAATGGGTTGATGGATTTCCTCCAAAAGAAAGAGTATATTAATTTAAGGATTTTTTATGAGCGCAAATAAAAAGACAATAAAATTTTCTATTTATCGTTATAATCCTGAAAATGATAAAAAGCCATACATGCAAGATTATACTCTTGATATTCCAGCTGATGGCGATATGATGCTTTTAACTGCTTTAAAGTTATTAAAAGAACAAGATTCAACTTTAAGTTTTAGACATTCATGTGGTGAAGGTGTTTGTGGTTCTGATGGTATGAATGTTAATGGCAAAAATCAATTATGCTGTATAACTCATATTTCATCATTAGGTAATAAAATTACTTTAAGACCTTTGCCTGGATTACCTGTTATTAGAGATTTAGTAGTTGATATGACGCAGTTTTATGATCAATATGAAAAAGCTAAGCCATATTTAATCAATAAAAGTGCACCTCCAGTTAAAGAAAGACTTCAATCTCCAGAAGAAGCAGATGCTTTAAATGGTTTGTATGAATGTATTTTATGCGCTTGTTGTTCATCTTCTTGCCCATCTTTTTGGTGGAATCCTGATAAGTTTTTAGGTCCAGCAGCTTTATTACATGCTTATAGGTTTTTAGCGGATACTAGGGATGATGGCAAAGAAGAACGTTTGGAAACTTTAAATGATGCTTTTAGTGTGATGCGTTGCCATAGTATTATGAACTGTGTTGATGTTTGCCCTAAGAATTTAAATCCTACGAAAGCTATAAGTAAAATAAAAACAATGCTGATTGATAACGAAAGCTAAATTAAATAAAGCCATAATTAAATTTAATTTCTGAAAACTTTAAATATAATATATAATTATAGGCATTTATTATAGCTATAATTTATATTATATTTAGGTGCCTGAATAATGTCTCATAAAAGAACAATGCAAGAATTATTAGATAGCTCTATGTTGGCTGGAGGTAATATAGAATTCCTTGAGCAAATGTATGATTTATATTTAAACGATCCATCTAGTGTCCCAGATTATTGGCAAAATTATTTTAATAATAATTTAAAAGATAATAATTTAGATAAATCACATAAAGGTGTGGTTGAATTTTTTGAAGATTATTCTAAAAATAAGCAAAAATTTGCAGTACAAACTGAAGTATCACAAGATACATCTCATGCAATAGCTCAAGGTAAAGTTGATAAATTAATTGATGCTTATAGAAGTTATGGTCATAAAAGAGCCAACTTAGATCCTATACATCTTCATGAACCAAGGTTTGTTCAAGAAATAACAAAAGAATATTATAATCTTACTCAAGAAAATTTAAAACAAAAATTTTCAAGCGATGAGTTTTTTAATCAATCTGAAAGTTTAAACAATATAATTACAGGTCTTGATAAAACTTATTGTAACTCTATTGGTTATGAGTATTGGCATATAGATAATATTGAAGAAAGATTGTGGCTTAGAGATAAAATTGAACAAAAGCATGGTAATTTAGAATATAACGATGAGATAAAAAAATTAATTTATGACAAATTAGTTGCTGCAGATGGCTTAGAAAAATATTTACATACTAAATATGTTGGTCAAAAAAGATTTTCTTTAGAAGGCGGCGAGAGCTTTATAGTAATGCTTGATACTTTGATTCATCATTACAGCCAAAATGGTGGAAAAGAGATTCTTATTGGGATGGCTCATCGTGGTAGATTAAATGTTTTAGTTAATGTTTTAGGAAAACCACCTCAAGAATTATTTGATGAGTTTGAAGGTAAAGCTATAGTTGAAAATATTAGTGGCGATGTTAAATATCATCAAGGATTTTCATCTTTAATTAGAACAAAATCAGGAACTATTCATGTCGCATTATCTTTTAATCCTTCCCATTTAGAAATAGTTACCCCAGTTACTCAAGGATCAACTAAAGCAAAGCAGTATATACATGCAGATAAAAATAGTGATTATGTATTAAATATTGCGGTGCATGGTGATTCTGCTGTTGCAGGTCAAGGCGTTGTGATGGAAAGTTTAAGTATGTCACAAATAAAAGGTTATAAAATAGGTGGTACAGTTCACGTTGTTATTAATAATCAGGTAGGATTTACTGCTAACCCATGTGAGAGTCGTTCTACAAGATACTGTACTGATATTTTTAAAATGCTTGATGTACCTATTTTTCACGTCAATGGAGATGATCCTGAGGCTGTATTATTTGCAACTAAATTAGCTGTAGAATACAAAATGAAATTTAAAAAAGATGTTGCTATAGATTTAGTATGCTATAGACGTCATGGTCATAATGAAGCAGATGAGCCTTCTGCAACACAGCCGGTAATGTATTCTCATATTAAAAAGATGCCATCTGTAAAAGATTTATATAGTGAAAAAATTATAGCAGAAAAAGTAATGTCAGAAGATGATGTTAATAAAATTTCAGAGCATTATAGAGAAAAACTAGACAAAGGAGAGGTTGTAGCGGCAAACCTTGCTGAATTTGATAAAGCACGTAATGGTCGATGGAAAGATTATAAAAATAAAGATTTAGCTCTTGAATATAACAGCACAATACCAAAAGATAAGTTAAAAAAATTAGGAATTGAAGTAAATAAAATTCCAGAAAATTTTAAACTGCAAGTGCAAATTAAAAAAATATATGAAAATCGTCTTAAGATGATTGAAGGTAATCTACCTATGGATTGGGGTTGTGCTGAGACTTTAGCATATGCAACATTATTAGATTCTGGTTTTAGTATAAGAATTTCTGGGCAGGATTCTCAACGAGGTACTTTTGCACATCGCCATGCTGTTGTTTATGACCAGAATACCGGTGAGGGTTATTGTCCTTTAGATAAAGCTATTAAAAACAAAGAAAGTAAAGCTTTGGGTTGGGTTGATACTCCTGAACTCAAAAACCAAATTCAAGTATTAAATTCTTTTTTATCAGAAGAAGCTGTTTTAGCATTTGAGTATGGATATGCATCAACGGATCCTAATACTTTAGTTATTTGGGAAGCTCAATTTGGAGATTTTGCAAATGGCGCTCAAGTTGTTATTGATCAATTTATTAGTTCAGGTGAACAAAAATGGAATCGTTTGTCTGGTGTAACTATGTTTTTACCTCATGGTTATGAAGGTATGGGGCCTGAGCATACTTCAGCAAGATTAGAAAGATATTTGCAACTTTGTGCAGAGCAGAATATACAGGTTTGTATTCCAACAACTCCTGCACAGATTTATCATTTAATTAGACGTCAACAAATAAGACCATGCCGTAAACCACTAATAGTTCTTACTCCTAAAAGTTTATTAAGACATAAATTAGCTGTATCTAATTTAGATGAGTTAGCTTCAGGTAAATTTGAATTAGTTTTATCTGATTCAAACGTGAATGACAAAAACAATCATAAAAAAGTTACAAGAGTAGTTTTATGCACGGGTAAAGTTTATTATGATTTATCTATATCAAGAGAGCAAAATAAAGTTGAGAATGTTGCAATTATAAGACTAGAGCAGTTGTATCCATTCCCTAATGAGCAATTATGCGAAGAGTTGAGTAAGTATACTAATGCTAAACAAGTGGTATGGTGTCAAGAAGAGCCAATGAACCAAGGATCTTGGTATTGTATACAGCACAATATAAAATCTTGTTTGTCTAACAAGCAAGAACTACAATATGTAGGTAGAGAATCTTCTTCTTCTCCCGCTAATGGACGTCATAAAATACACGTGCAAGAGCAAAATATTTTAGTCGAAAAAGCTATTTTAGGTAAATAGAAAAATAAGTGATTTATTAATAAATAAAAAAATTAATAGGAAAAAATTATGTCTGTTGAAGTTAAAGTTCCGGTTTTACCAGAGTCTGTTCAAGATGCAACAATTGCAGTTTGGCATAAAAAGAAAGGTGACTTTGTAAAAAGAGATGAAAATATTCTAGATTTAGAAACTGATAAAGTTGTTTTAGAGGTTCCTGCACCAGTAGATGGTATTTTAGAAGATATCATTAAAAATGAAGGCGATGTTGTTCTTGCTGAAGAGTTATTAGCCACAATTAAAGAAGGTACAGTTAAAGATAAAGACACTGAAAGCTCTACAAGCACGAGTAGTGAATCAAAAGTAGCAGAAAACAGCAAGCAAAAAGATGCAAATATGGGACCTTCTGCTAGAAGAGAATCTAAAAATAAAGAATTAAACGATTCGAGTGTTTCAGCTATTTCTGGTACTGGAGTTGGTGGCAGAGTGACAAAAGAAGATATAAAAAATCATTCTTCTGCAGCACCAGTAAAATCAGCATCTAGTGGCGCAAGTTTAGGTGGCAGGTTAGAAGAGCGTGTTCCAATGACAAGGCTAAGGGCTCGTATTGCAGAAAGATTAGTTGATTCACAGCAAACAACAGCTAGTTTGACTACTTTTAATGAAGTAAACTTACAATCTGTAATGGATACAAGAAAGAAATATAAAGATGTTTTTGAAAAAACACACGGCATAAGATTAGGCTTTATGTCATTTTTTGTTAAAGCAGCAGTTGAAGCTTTAAAACGTTTTCCATTAGTTAATGCATCAATAGATGGTAAAGATATAATTTATCATGGATATTTTGATATAGGTGTTGCTGTATCAACTGAAAGAGGATTGGTTGTTCCTATAGTTCGAGATGCTGATAAAAAATTAATGTCTGATATAGAAAAAGAGATTAGAGACTTCATGGCTCGTGGTCAAAGTGGTAAGCTTGAAGTTGCAGAAATTACAGGTGGTACTTTTACTATTACAAATGGCGGTGTTTTTGGTTCTTTGCTTTCAACCCCAATATTGAATCCACCACAAAGTGCTATATTAGGTATGCAAACTATTCAAGAAAGACCAGTTGTTGAAAATGGTCAAATAGTTATAAGACCTATGATGTATTTATCAATGAGTTATGATCATAGAATTGTTGATGGTAAAGATTCGGTTTTATTCTTAAAAACTATAAAAGAATTATTAGAAGATCCTTCAAGATTATTACTAGAAGTATAAATAAGTTTACTAAATAAAGAGGTAGTTAAAATGAATTTACATGAATACCAAGCAAAACATCTTTTTGCTAATTATGGTTTACCTGTACCAAACTTTTTACTTGCATATACATCTGAAGATGCAGAGCAAGCAGCAGTTGAATTAGGCGGTGATGCTTGGGTTGTTAAAGCTCAAGTTCATGCTGGAGGTAGAGGTAAAGCCGGTGGTGTTAAATTAGTAAAATCTAAAGAAGAAGTAAAAGAGTATGCAAGAAGTTTACTTGGTACTAATCTAGTAACTTTTCAAACAGATGCAAAAGGTCAGCCAATACATTCTGTTTTAGTTGAAGCTCCTGCTGATATAAAGCAAGAATTATACTTAGGTGCAGTTATTGATAGGGCTTGCAGAAAACTAGTTATTATGGCATCAACTGAAGGCGGCATGTCTATTGAAGAAGTAGCTGAAGAAACCCCTGAAAAAATATTTAAATTTGAAGTTGATCCATTGGTCGGTGTTCTTCCTTATCAAGGAAGAAAAATGGCTTTTAAATTAGGATTAAAAGGCGATCAAATTAAAACTTTTGTACATATTGTAACTAATTTAGGCAAAATGTTTGATGAGTTAGATTTGGCATTAGTTGAGATTAACCCTTTAGTTATTACTGGCTCTGGTGAACTTGTTTGTTTAGATGGCAAAATCAATATAGATGATAATGCTCTTTATAGACAACATGAACTACGTGAGATGCAAGATATTACTCAAGAAGATCCAAAAGAGCATCATGCTAAAGAATGGGATTTAAGTTACATTTCTTTAGATGGAACTATTGGTTGTATGGTAAATGGCGCAGGTCTTGCTATGGCAACTATGGATGTTATTAAGCTTTATGGTGGTAATCCTGCTAACTTTTTAGATGTTGGTGGTTCAGCAACTCAAGAAAGAGTAAAAGAAGCCTTTAAAATTATTTTATCAGATGATCAAGTAAAAGGTGTTCTAGTTAATATTTTTGGTGGAATAGTGCGTTGTGATTTAATCGCAGAAGGTATTATTTCTGCAGTTTCTGAAGTAGGTGTTAAGGTTCCAGTTGTTGTAAGACTAGAAGGCAATAATGCTGATTTAGGAAGTGAATTATTAGAAAAAAGTGGATTGAACTTAGTTCCAGCAGCTAATCTAACAGATGCAGCTCAAAAAATAATTAGTGCAGTGGAGAAAATTTAATGAGTGTTTTAATTAATAAAGATACAAAAGTTATTTGCCAAGGTTTTACTGGCAAACAAGGTACATTTCATTCTGAGCAAGCAATTGCTTATGGAACTAAAATGGTAGGTGGTGTAACACCAGGTAAGGGTGGAACTGAGCATTTAGGGCTTCCAGTCTTTAATACAGTACAAGATGCTTTAGATGCAACAGGTGCAGATGCTAGCGTTATTTATGTTCCAGCTGCTTTTTGTAAAGATTCTATAATAGAAGCTGCTGATGCAGGTGTTAAACTAATAGTTTGTATTACAGAAGGTATACCAACTATTGATATGCTTTATGTTAAAGAATATCTAAAAAACAAAGATTCTATTTTAATTGGTCCTAATTGCCCAGGTATCATTACTCCAGGCGAATGCAAAATAGGCATCATGCCAGGCCATATTCATGCTCCAGGTAAAGTTGGGATTGTATCAAGATCAGGAACTCTTACTTATGAAGCTGTAAAACAGACGACTGATATAGGTTTAGGACAAAGCACTTGTATAGGTATTGGTGGTGATCCTATTCCAGGCATGAACTTTATTGATGCTTTAAAATTATTTCAAGATGATGAGCAAACTGAATATATAATTATGGTTGGTGAAATTGGCGGTACAGCAGAAGAAGAAGCGGCTGAATTTATTAAAAATAATGTAACTAAACCAGTTTTTGCTTATATAGCAGGCGTAACAGCTCCTGAAGGTAAAAGAATGGGACATGCTGGTGCTATTATTTCTGGTGGCAAAGGTACAGCAGAAGAAAAATTTAAGGCTTTAGAATCTGCTGGAGCTCATACTGTTAAGTCTCCTGCTGAATTAGGGAAAGCTATACAAGATTATCTTAATAAATAATTTTAAGTTACAGATAAATTTAAACAAAGGCTTTTATTAATAAAAGCCTTTGTTGTTTAATATCAAACTTAGGTTATAATCTTTGTTTAATTATAAAATATCTAATTATTCTGATATTAAAACCCAGAGGCTCTTATGACAAAATCTCGATTTAAGCCATTAAAAATAAATAATATTATTACTCATGGCAAAGACAATGCTCCTAATATAGATAAATATAAAAGCAGACTTAAATCGACTGATAATTTAATTTTACCATTAGAAGATGAGCTTGTATTGTTAGAGCAATTAGAAGAATTTGATTTAGGTAAATTTTTACTTAAAAATCAAGGACTAAATGGTTTCTGGACTTCTTATATAATCAGTGGATATAGACAAAAAAGAAAGTTACATACTTTAGAAAGATGGCTTATAAGAAAAGCTCCAACAGTAAAAGCAATTCAAGAACGTGTGGCTATTGTTAATGACTTATTGCAAAAATATTTAGAAAATCAAACAACTATAGCTTCAATTCCTTGTGGTCTAATGGATGATTTATTAAACTTGGAATATCCAGTTGATTTAGATATGCAGTTAATAGGTGTTGATTTAGATCAAAAAGCTATTAATTTAGCTAAAGAAAATTCTGTTAGAAGTAATTTAGTAAATTGCACTAAATTTGTTAAAAAAGATGCCTGGAATTTAGGGGTAATTGATCAATATAATATGATTACAAGCCATGGTTTAAATATATATGAAACTAATGATACAAAAGTAATCGCTCTTTATAAAGAGTTCTATAATGCTTTAAAAAAAGATGGAATATTAATAACAAGCTTTTTAACTCCGCCTCCAAGATTATCAGAGTCTTCTACTTGGGAAAATTTTGATGAGAAAGATCTTATCAGACAAGATGCAATTTTTGATGATATATTACAAGCAGCTTGGCAAAAAAGTTACAGAACAGAAGAGCAAATGCGCGAACATTTGGAATCTGTAGGATTTTCTATTATTGAAGTAATCTATGATTCGCAAAAAATATTCCCTACAATTATTGCTAAAAAATAGTATATAACTAATGTATTTTTTGTTACTATTTTTTTATACTATTATCTATTTTAATAAAAAATATAATAGGTACAAGGCATACCATAGTAATAAATAAGCTAAAAAATACTTCTTCTAATGCAATAATATTAGCTTGTCTTTCTAATTGATATTGTAATATTGCGTATGTCTCAGGTTTGTCTAAACTAAATCCAGTATGTTCAATCCAGGTTTTTAAATTAGGGTTATAAACATTAAGATGCTCTCCTAAGCTGTGCCACATATATTGCTTATTTCTTGATAATAAAGTTGCTGATAAAGCAATTCCAACTGAGCTACCAATATTTCTGCAAAATACATATAAACCTGATGCTTCTGTGCTAAGGTTTTTAGGAATTGTTTGAAAGCTTAAAGTTGATAGTGGCACAAAAAACATCCCCATTCCAAAGCCTAATAAGCTTAATGTAAATATGATATAATTTGTATCTAAATTTAACGTAAAGTAGCTACATAAATATGTAGCTATAATGCTGCAGGTAACACCTATAGCAACACATTTTTTAGGCCCTATAGTTTTAATTAATTTTGATACAAAAATCATACCAATAGCACTGGCTATTCCCATAGGCATTGATATCATACCTGATTGATATGCATCGAATCCTAGCATAGATTGTAAATATAATGGGAATAATGTTAAGCATGCAAATATAGCTGCAGAAAATATAGATAGCGCAAGACATGCTGAAGAAAAACAAAGATTTTTAAATATATTTAAATTAATAATATTATTTTTTATCTGCAATCCTCTTATTATAAAGATAATAAAGCCAATAATACCTATAGTTAGCATAGCCTGAATGAACTCTGAACTTAACCAATCTTTTTCATTACCATGATCAAGAACTAACTGTAAAGACATTACTGTAGTTACCATTAAAATTAAACCAGTATAATCTATTTTTACTTGTTCTTTTGGGATTGGTTTTATTAATTTTGTAATTAAGAAAAAAGATAAAATACAGATAGGAATATTAACAAAAAAGATCCAACGCCAGTCTAAATTATTAATAATAAATCCGCCAACAGGCGGGCCAAATACAGGTGCAACCATAATACCCATGCCCCAGATAGCCATGGCTTTTCCTTGCTCTTCTTGTGAAAAAGCATTTCTAACAATGGTTTGTGACAAAGGAACTAAGGCTGCGCCAAAAATTCCTTGCATAAATCTGCCAAGTACTAATATTTCTAAATTAGGAGTTAAACCGCATATTGTAGAAAAAATTCCAAATCCTACAACGTTAATCAAAAGAAGAGTTTTAACCCCAAATAATTTACTTAATAGTCCTGTTAGTGGAATAAATATTGCAGCAGCCAAGGTATATGATGTTAATACCCACGTAATTTGTGTAACGTTAGCGCTCAAATTGCCCATCATATCAGGTAGGGCCACATTAACAATTGTCATATCTAGAACTTCTAGTACAGCAACAAACATTACAGATAATACTATTAGATAACGCTGCATATTATATATTGGCTCATTAGTATAATAATTATGATTTATTATTGTCGATGTAAGTATTAGTATCAATAGTCACATTGGCACTAGCGCCAACTTTTAAAATGTATTCTTTAGGTGCTGTATCTATTTTAATTTTAACAGGGAATCTTTGTGTGATTTTAATCCAGTTGCCAGTTGCATTTTCTGGTGGAAGTAAACTAAAAGAATCTCCGCTTGCTGGGCTAATACTAGCAACATGACCTGTAAATGTTACACCAGGATATAAATCTAAGCTTATATATGCTTTTTGACCAGGTTTAACATATTGTAATTGAGTTTCTTTAAAGTTTGCAGCAATCCACCATGATTTATAATTTTCTTTATTATCTTCAATAAGAGGAAATAAAGCTTGCCCAGCTTGAATCATATTACCAGGATTAACTTTATTGACCTTACCAACTATACCGCTTTTTGGGGCATAAATTTTAGTATATCCTAATAAAAGATTTTGTCTTTCTACCGAATTTTGAGCAAGCTCTATTTTAGGGTTGTTATTAATATTTGTTGTATCACCAAGTAAAGTTTTAGTTTCTTCATAACTATATTGTATTTGTAATAGTCCTGATTCAAGGATTTTAAATTTAGTTGTAGCTTTATCTAAGCTCTCTTGTGATATTTGTTGATTACTCGCTAGCTGTTGAACGCGGTGTAGTTGTTTTTTTGCAAGATCTAGCTCTAATGATTTTTCAGAAATTTGTTTATCAAGAGCTTTAGTTTTATTTTCTAAAGAACTGTATTCTTGTTTTGCTAAATCTAGTTTTATATCTGCTAAGTTTTTATTAATAATATATTCAGCAGGATCAATGCTTACTAATACATCTCCTTTTTTTACATAATCAAAACTAGACACATGAACTTTTTTTATTTTTCCGGTAATTTGAGGTGATATCTGAATTATGTTTGCTTGAATATAAGCATCATCCGTATAGGGATGTTTACTTGAGTAATTCCAATAAGATATAAACCCAATAATAATTAAACAAGCAACAATCGCAGAAATAGTTATTTTTTTGTATGTCGACATAATGAATATCAATAAGAATTTGTACTATTCTTATAGTTTATACTAATTATATTGTTTATAATATATTGTTTGTAGTATTTTATCTAATAGGTATATTCACCTATTGACATAATGTTGACATAAAACTATAACTATGTGAATATTATTCAAATTTTTTAATTTTGGAGAAATCATTTTATGTTAGTAGGTGTACCTAAAGAAATAAAAAAAAATGAATGCAGAGTTGGTTTAACGCCATCTAGTGTTTATGAGGTAACATGTTTAGGCCATCAAGTGTTAGTTGAAACTAACGCGGGTCATGAAATAGGTTTTGAAGATGCTGATTATAAAGAAGTAGGCGCAACAATTGCAAGTTCAGCAAAAGAAGTTTTTGATAAAGCAGATTTAATTGTAAAAGTAAAAGAGCCTCAGCCAGAAGAATGTAAAATGTTAAGAAAAGGGCAAGTTTTATTTACTTTTTTACATTTAGCTCCAGATCCAGTTCAAACAGAGTTATTACAAGAATCAGGTTGCATAGCTATAGCATATGAAACGATTACAGATGCTTTTGGTGGATTGCCTTTATTATCTCCAATGAGTGAAGTTGCTGGTAGAATGTCAATTCAAGCAGGCGCTAAATGTTTAGAAAAAATTAGTGGTGGCTCAGGTAAATTATTAGGCGGTGTTCCAGGTGTTGCTCCTGCTGATGTTGTTGTTTTAGGCGGCGGAGTAGTAGGTACTAACGCAATCAGAATGGCGTTAGGTATGGAAGCGAATGTTACAGTTATAGATAGATCATTAAAAAGACTAAGAGAGTTAGATTCTCAATATGGTTCAGCATTAAATACCATTTATTCTACGACTCATAATATATCAACTTATGTTAAAAATGCTGATTTGGTTATAGGTGCTGTATTGATACCGGGTGCAAATGCTCCTAAATTAGTGACAGAAGAAATGGTTAAAACTATGGCTCGTGGTTCTGTTTTAGTTGATGTTGCAATTGATCAAGGCGGTTGTTTTGAAACAAGTCGTGCAACAACCCATGAAGATCCTATTTATATAAAAGATGAAGTTGTGCATTATTGTGTTGCTAACATGCCGGGTGCTTGTGCTAAAACAGCAGCCATAGCATTAAATAATGCAACATTACCATATTTATTAAACCTAATTACAAAAGGTGTAAGAGAAGCTTTACTAGAAGATGCACACTTTTTAAATGGTTTAAATGTATGTAATGGTAAAATTACTTATAAAGCAGTTGCTGATGCTTTTAATAAAGAATATGTATCACCAATTGATGTTTTATAAATAGATAATATTTTCTGCCCCAAGCCCCTTTTCCTAAGAGAACAAGGGGCTGAAATGTTTATATTAAAAATTTGCCATTATTTAAACATATCTCATCAATGCAATTTAGAGTAAAAAATTAAAAATTTCAATTTAATATAGTATCTCATATACGAGCGTACAGTTACTCACTTTAAAACTCTATTTAGTCAAAGATATATTTTTAATTTAATAGTTTAATTTATCTACAATATAAAAATTTCTATCAAAGAATTTAAATATTTTTGTCCTAATATAGTGGGTTTTATCATATCATTTTTAATATTTATGAGCTTTAATTCTATAGCTTTATTTAACTGTTTTTTTATGTAAGTTTCATTAGTTCCTGTACGGGATTCAAATAAACTAATATCAAAGCCATCAGTTAATCTAAAAGCATTTAGCATAAACTCTAAAACTTTATTTTCTTGATTTATTTTATTAAAATGACTTAATAAGTTTATATTGTTATATTTTTCTAAATTACTAAATTTTTCAAGATATTTTTGAGGACTTCTAGTTTTGCTAAATCTTATTATATCTAGGTTTTGCTCAGGAGTATTTCTTTTAGTAATTTTACTATGAGCTCCAGCTCCAATACCTAAGTAATCTCCAAATTGCCAATAATTTAAATTATGCTTAGATCTATTTATACCATTATCATCTTGTGATAGTTTCTTAGCATAAGCAGATACTTCATAATTATCAAAATTATGTTTTTCTAGTAAATCATGACCTAATAAATTGATATTTTCTAATATTTCTTCATCAGGTAGTTTCGGTGGAAATTTAGCAAAATAAGTATTATTTTCTATAGTTAACTGGTACCAAGATAAATGCTGTATATCAAAACTTAATGCCGTGTTTAAATCACTTATAGCCTGCTCAACAGACTGATTAGGAAGTCCATGCATTATGTCGATATTAATTTTTGGAAAATTTATTTCAATAGCATGCTCTATTGCTTCGATAGCTTGGTTTTTATTATGAATTCTACCAAGTATTGTTAAGTGCTCCGGGTTAAAAGATTGCACACCAATAGATAAACGATTAATCCCTATGTTTTTATAGGATAGAAACTTATCTTTCTCAAAGCTACCAGGATTGGCTTCTAGAGTGATTTCTATGTCACTTTCAAAGCTACAATGTTTTTGTAAATTATTAAATAAATAATCATAGCTTTTAGCTGAGAATAAACTTGGGGTGCCACCACCAATAAAAATACTATGAATTTTTCTAGATTGAATGAATTCTAAATTATTTTTAAAGTCATTTATTAAGGCTTTAATATATTGTTCTTCGGGTATTTTGTTTTTTATAGCATGAGAGTTAAAATCACAATATGGACATTTTTGAACACACCATGGGGTATGGATATATAGACTTAAAGGAATATTATTTATCTTATTCATAAAAATTATATTATTTAATTAATTCAATAAATTCTCTAAGAGCTTGTCCTCTATGACTAAAATTTTGTTTTTCTTCTTTAGTTAATTCAGCAGCTGTTTTTTTTAATGTTGGAATATAAAAAATGGGATCATAGCCAAAGCCATTTATACCTTTATTCTCTAAAATAATTTGGCCATGCCAAAAATTTTGAATAACAATAGGGCAGGGATCATTATAATGTTTTAAAAAAACCAATACACAAATAAATTTTGCTGTAAAAGCTTTATTTGGGGTATTTAATTTTTTTAGATTATCTAAAAGCTTATTTATATTAGCTTGATTTTGATTAATATTATGTATATTTGACGAATACCTTGCAGAATAAATGCCTGGTTCTCCATTTAAGGCATCAACAATAAGTCCTGAATCATCTGCAAGAGTTGCCATCTTGGAATGTTTTGCCGCATGTCTTGCCTTAATTAAGGCATTTTCTATAAAGGTAAGACCGGTTTCTTCTGGGGAATCTATTTTAAAGTCATTTAATGAAAAAAGTTCAATCGGTTGTTCTTTTAATAAATTATTCATTTCAACAATTTTATTATTGTTGCCGCTAGCTATTAATATTTGGTTTGGCATTTTATATGAATTTTTGTCAGGCATAAAAAAATCTAATCTAAAAGTTATTTAAACAATAAAAAATATATTAAATATTTTGCTATATTTAATATATAAGCAAAATAAATAAGGATTATATTTTATATGGCAATTAAAGTAAATTCTAAAGACTACATTCAAGAAGATTATAACCAGGATTCAAAAAGTTTAATTGGCCTTAATAATCGCCATGATTATAATTTTTATTTAATATATGATCCTATTGTTGAGACAGAGGAAGAAGTTTTAGGAGGACCTTGGTGTTTTTCTATTGATGGTAAAAGAGCATATTTGGCATTTAGCTCTATAGAACTAGCAGAGCAATTTGCTGATTTATGGAGCTCATCTAGTGAGAATGAAATAGTTAAAATTAATGATATAGGCACAGATGATCATCAAGAGCTTTTAAATAATGTAGGATATTTATTATTACTAACAGCTAGTGATGATATTGAATCAATAATCAAAGATGTTGATGAATTTCCTTATGAGCATTATTTAATTCCCAGATTAAAACATTTAGTTCATTAATAAGGAATTAAATTAGGTAATAAGCATAGTTAACAATAGGTTGACTTATTAAAATCTGTAATAAAGTTATAATTACGCAAGCCAAAAATGGAGATATATCAAACCCTGACATGATAGGCACTTTATTTCTAATCGGCTTTAATATTGGGTTTGTTATACTGTAAAAAACATTATGTACAGGGCTAAACTGCAGGTTTGGAACAAAACTCATAATAGCATTTATAACAATGCACCAAAAATATAATGTTAAAATATTTCCAATAAAGCTTCCAAATATCCAAACTACCATGCCAAGTATATTAGGCATATTATGAGATGTTATTAAGCTTAAGAGTATTATTTGTACCATAAGAGTAGTAAAGACTAGAAATACTATAGCTAAATCAAGACCATAAAATCCAGGTATTACTTTTCGTAAAGGCCTTAAAAAAGGTTTGGATGTCACTTGAATAACAGCTTGAGAAATAGGGTTATAAAAATCAGCTCTTAAATATTGAAGAATAAATCTTAATAGCAAAGCCATTATATATATATTAAACCCTAGATTTATTAAGAATATTAGGGCTGTATTTATTGCTGACATAGTTTTTTAATCTTTTAAATTTATTTATCTTAAAATTTTATAGCGTTTTTACTAATAAATAAAATAAATATTCAATTTATTTTATTTATTATGGAATTGTCTTTTATACTTATGTAGATAAGATGTGATTTTAAATTTAAATTAGTATCATTAATAATTTCAAAATATTTGTATCTAAAGGTTAAAAAATGTCTTCTAAAAAAGAAAAAAAATCATTTAGTGGTATAGTTGCTCCAATAGTTAGTGCATCTATATTAGTATTAGGCATGGGATTATACATAGTTCTTACTTCTGTTCAAATGGAATCTTTAAATGAACCAGACTGGGCAATTGGACTTATGTCAGGGATTTATTATTTAGGTTTTTTATTAGGATCTTATTTATGTCAATATTTAATATTAAGAGTAGGTCATATCAGGACTTATTCTGTATTAAACAGTATTTTAATAATTTCAGCCTTATTACAAGGAATAGCAGTCAATGTATGGCTTTGGGGGCCTTTGCGATTTTTAGGCGGATTTGCAATAGCAGGAAATTTTTTAACTTTAGAAAGTTGGTTATTAGGTGCTAGTACTAGAAAAAATAGAGGAATGATTTTAGCTGTATACAGTATTAGTTATTATTTAAATCAAGGTTTTAGTAATGTATTATTGCGTTTTCATTCGACAGCTAATAACTCTCAAGATCTAATTTTATATATAGTAATAGCTATATTTGTAACATTATCTATATTACCAGTTACTTTGACAAAGTTTTCAGCCCCATATCCTGAGTCTCCTGAAATATTAAGTATTAAAAAATTAATTAAAATTACTCCTGTTGGTGTTTTCAGTACTTTGGTTGCAGGGGTTGTGTTGTCCATTACTTATAGTTTGTTAGCTATATATTTTAAGGTTGGTTATAGCATTGATCAGGTTTCAACTTTAATGCTTGTTCTTTTTATCGGGGGTACTGCAGGTCAGTTACCTTTTGGTAAATTATCAGATTTAATTGATAGGAGAAAAGTTTTATGTTTAATGTTTTTACTTATCATTATAACAGCAGGGGCATTTCCTTTTATTTATAATAATTGGAGTTTGCTATTAGTATGTGTGTTTTTATTTGGATTTATAGCATTTTGTCTTTATCCTGTTGCTGTAAGTCATACTATTGATCAGCTAAAACCAAAAGAATTAATTTCAGGCACAGCGGCCTTATGTTTAATCTACGGCATAGGCTCTTGCTTTGGCCCACCTTTAGTATCTTGGTTTACACATATTTTCGGGACTCAAAATGCTATGATTTATTTTATTATGATTACAAGCGCTGTGGTATTAGTATTTATAATCTTTGATTTATTTTTTGGTAAAGCTGTTGATGTTGATAAACAAAAAGAATCATCAATTGTGCCAAGAACTACGCCAGAAATTATGCAGCTTAACCCTAAGTTTACTGATGCTCAAATTGATGAGCATCATACTACGACATTGAATAAAGATAAAATAAAGTAATTAAAATTGAATATTATTGTAACAAGAGTTAGCAAATATTTATTTAATAATTAATCAACGATAGGATACTGTTTTTGTATCCAACCATTAAAACCTTCAGCCATAGATTTTACATTGGTATACCCCATCTTTTTTAAAGTGTCAGCAGCGAGAATTGATCTATAGCCACTTTTGCAATATAAAACTAGCTCTATATCTTTATTTGAAATTTTTTTTTCTATATCTCTTTCTATGGTTCCTTTTGACATATGTAGCGCATGAATTATATAACCATCGTCCCATTCATGATCTTCTCTTACGTCTATAAGATAATAATCTTGATTTACTGTTTTATTATTCATTAATTCATTCGTGTAATCTACAGATACTTCTTCTATATTGTTTTTAGCATTCATAACTAATTTTAAAAATTCATTTGTGTGTTGCATATTATAATAGCCCCATATTTTTATATTATACTTTATTCGTATCTTAATAAATCATTAATGCTAGTTTTACTGCGAGTTTTTTGATCTACTTGTTTTACTATAATGGCACATTGTAGGGAGTATTTATTATTGTGTCCTGGCAGTGTCCCAGGTACAACTACTGAATAGGGCGGTATAACCCCATAACTTATATTATCAGTTTCTCGATTATAAATTTTAGTGCTTTGACCAATAAATACACCCATACTAATTACTGATCCTTTACCAACAATAACGCCTTCTACTATTTCTGATCTAGCTCCTATAAAACAATCATCTTCAATGATAGTTGGGTTTGCTTGCAAAGGCTCTAATACGCCACCAATTCCTGCACCGCCAGAAATGTGACAGTTTTTACCTATTTGAGCGCATGAGCCAACAGTAGCCCAGGTATCAATCATACATCCAGAGTCAATATACGCTCCTATATTGACGTATGATGGCATAAGAACAGTATTTGGGCCTATATAAGCACCATCTCTAGCAATTGCTTGAGGTACTACTCTTAATTTATTATTTTTATAATATGCAGTATCTTTTTCAGTAAATTTTAAATTTAACTTATCATAAAATTGTACCAAGTCAGTGTTGATAACTTTGTTATCAAAAACTTTAAAACTTAATAAAATAGCTTTTTTTACCCACTGGTTAACGGACCACTTATTGTCTATTGTTTCTGCAACTCGAATTTTTCCTGAGTTTAATTGTTCTATTACTTTATTTACAGCATCAATTAAATCAGTACTTGCTGTTTTTGGAGTGATATTTTGAGCTTCTTGAAAATTACTTTCTATTATTTTTTTAAGTTCATGCATAATTTATATTTTAAATTCTAATATTTAAAATATAAATTATATATTAACTTCGGATATAGTGCATTATTTTTGATTTTTGTTATTAGTATTTTATGACGATAGTGCCTCGAAAATGTTGAGATGAGATAATTCATTTTTTGAAAATATTATTCAAAGGATTGAAAAAAATTATGGTATCAGTATTTGTGAAATGCTTCTTATGTGAAAATGATGAAATTTTAAAATTTGGAGTTTTGTTGGAAGTAAAAAGAATCTAAAAACCTTATTTTTAAAATTTTATATCAAATTATTATGATATAGTTTTTCAAATAACAACGGTTTTTAGATCTAAATGTACTTTTTAATGAGTTGCTCTTAATTAGTTTTCTGATTATCAATTTTCTTATTTTTATTATGAGGATTATTATTAAATCCTTTGCCATATATAACTCTATCTTCAGGAACGCCTGCTGAGTTTGAGTTTTGATCAATTGCTATTCTATCATCAAAAACAAAACACCGGCCGTCCCATTTAGTGTTTTCTTCATTTGTTTCTTCAAAATATTGTAAGATACCGCCTTTTAGTTGGTAAACTTTTTTAAACCCTTGTTGTTTCATATAGGTAGATGCTTTTTCACAGCGAATTCCGCCGGTACAAAATATTGCAACTGGCTTTTCTTTGTCTGTTATATTTTCATCAACATATTGTGGAAAATCTCTAAATGCTTTAATTTTTGGGTTAATTGCTTCTTTGAAAGTCCCCATACGATATTCATAATCATTTCTAGTATCTAAAACCACAGTTTCAGGATTATCTAATAATTCATTCCATTTTTCAGCATTTAAGTATTCACCAGTTTCAACATCATAGCCACTTTCTTTATCTTTAAAGCCAATTGTAACGATTTCAGGTTTTATTTTGACTTTCATTTTCTCAAATGGCCAAAAGTTTGAATATGAATATTTGATATTATCAATTTCCCCAATAGGGCTTGTTTCTTGTAAATAGTTCAAGAAATTAGTTATATCATTGGATTTTCCACAAATTGTAGAATTAGTTCCTTCCTCACCTATTAAGATAGTGCCTTTGATATTGCTTGTTTTAGCTACATTAAGCATTTCTTCTTTAAGACTTTCAAGGTCATTTAGTTTTGTAAATCTATAAAAAGTAGCGACTTTTATTAGATTATTGTCATCAGCATTATCGCTAAAGTTATTAGTTGTCATGACTAATTCCTTATGTATATATGTTATAGTTGATAATATTTAGTATTATATTCAGAGCTGATTATAATCTATTTAATCAGTTAGTTTAAGTAATTTTATGATATAAATTAAGAATGAAAATAATATCCATAGTTTCTTATAAAGAATTAAATCAAAGTCTAGAATATATTAAATTAAGTGATAAATTTGCAGATGGTTTTGAGTTAAGATTAGATTATTTAAGTAACATTACATTAAATAAAGCTAAATTAGATGAAATAAATAATTTTATTAGTAAAATCATTTGCTTATACAATAAAAATATAATTATAACTTTAAGAGATTTCCATCAGGGTGGTTCTTATCAAGGATCTTTAGAAAACAAATTAAAAATTTTCGATAATATAGCTCTAAATAATAAAGATTATAATAAATTATATTTTGATTTTGAGTATTATATTGATGATAAAATATTAGAAAAATTTCGTATAGATTATTCTGAAATAAATATAATTAGATCTTATCATGATTTTAATAATACACCAGATATATTAAGTTTAGAAAAAATTCTTGCAAAGCTTGTTTGTAGTAAAATAAAACGAAATATATTTTATAAAATCGTAACTACTGCTAAATCTAGCTTAGATAGCGTTAAATTATTAAATTTTTTAAAAAATACTAAAACTAAATATCCTGATTTAAACGTCATTGCTCATTGTATGGGAGAATGTGGTGCTTTTTCAAGAATAATAAATGGGATTTATGGTAGCAAATTTAGTTATGGTTTTTTAGATTCTGTTTTAGACTCAAATAATAATATTAATAAAAAATTATATTGTGTACCTATACAAGATTTGTTTTCTATATATAGAGTTAATAATTTAAATCTAAATACTAAAATATATGCTTTATTAGGTAATCCGGTATTTCATAGCCAAGGCCATATTTTTCATAATCAAGCGTTTTTAAAACTTAAAGAAAATGCAGTATATGTAAAAATAAAACTTAACCAAGCAGAAATAGATGAATTTTTTTATACTATTAAAAATTTAAATTTTTCTGGGTTTAGCATAACAATGCCATTAAAAGAACAAATTTATAAATATACTAAAGTTAATGATACATCAGAATTAATCAAAGCAATAAATACCATAAAAATTATTAAAAATAATAATAAATACATTCTAGAAAGTTATAATACTGATGGTGCTGGCGCTTATAAGGCTTTATGTGATTATAATAATATCAAAGATTTTAATAAACATTTTTCTAATAAAAATATTTTAATTCTTGGTGCAGGTGGTGCATCAAAAAGTGTTATTTTAGAGTTTTTAAATCGTTCAAATAATATAAATATTACTATATTAAATAGAACTATCACTAATGCTTATAATATTGAATCTATTTTTAATAATTTATTGAATAAGTCTATGTCCAATATTAATGTATATAGTTTTAGTAATTTTATAACTAATTATTTTTTTAATAATAATTTAGATAAATATGATTATATTATAAATACTATATCAGGAGACATTTTAAAAAATAACACAGAGTTTAAAATATTATTAGAAAATATCTCAAATATTTTGCATGAAAATTCTATAGTTATGGACATTAATTATTATAATAATATATTAGATGTTATACCTAAAAATATCAGAGCATTACATGGAAAATTAATGTTTGAATATCAAGCAAAATTACAATTAACATATTGGTTTAATAAGAGTTACATATAAAATTATTAATCAATAATTACTTTAAAAATTAATAACTATATGAAATATGGCTCAATACCAAAAAATAATAATATAATGAATTTATAAATAAATTGAAAGCTAATGTAGATATAGTATACTTCTTTAATATTATAAGTATTGAACAAAAGAATTTTATTATGCTGATAGAAAGTGATGCAGGTATTCAAAAAGAAAAACTTGAAAAAAATATAAAAATATATAAGTTTATGAATTCATTAAAAGAGCTATATATAATTGAAATTCATAAAGCAGGGGACGATTCTAGTAAAATAGATCATATTCAATCTAAATATAAAAAAATATCAAATAAATTAAAACAATATAGATCAGACCTTGATAATGGTGTATGGAATAATTTGGGTAAATATAAAAAAGAATTTAATTTTCATTTACCTTTAGAAGAACAGGATTTTTATGAAAGTATTATGTATCCATTTATTCGTGTAAGAAGTTCTTCTGGAATGAATTATTTTGGTTATTAAATTAATAAAATAAAAAAATAATTATTCTTGTTTTTTTATTTCTAATATAGCATTATCAATTAACTGCCTTGAAATACTAATATGAGAAGGTAGTGTTGGTAAATTATTAATATCAAACCAATTTGCATCGTCAATTTCATCTTCATCAATTATAATATCTCCTTCATGATATTTTGCTGTAAATGCAATCATAAAGCTATCTGGGAATGGCCATGATTGCGTGCCAAAATATTTGATGTTTTTAATACTAATACCAACTTCTTCTTTAACTTCTCTATACACCGCATCTTCTGCTGTTTCACCTAAATCTATAAATCCAGCAAGAGCGCTATACATTCCTTTTTGAAAATGATGTGATCTACCTAGTAATATTTTCTTATCTTTTATTATTAATACCATAATAGCAGGAGAAAATCTTGGGAAAACAGAAGCCTTGCATGTATCACAGTTTTTTTCAGTTAAATCTATTTTATAAGCTAAAATATTTCCACATGTTCCGCAATATTTTGATCTATTATGCCAATTTAATAATTGGTAGGACTTGAGAATTTTGAATTGATCGTTCTGATTATTTTCTGCCAAAAATTTTTTTACAGGATAAATATTATAATTATTATTAGATTTTACATCTAAAGAACAATCTACAATTAACAATTCATTATTTTTATAAGTATTAATAATATTAAGATTTAAATCTTTTTTAGTTTTATTAAATGGCAAAAAAGCATTGTTATTTTTAGATTCAACTATAATTCCTTGTTGTGTAAAAAACAAAGTTATCATATCTAAATAATTTATTTCATCCATAATAATTAATTAATTCTTGATTTTTATTGCTTCCCACTATAATAGAACCATTGGCCATTAATTTTTTTAAACTCACTAATTTCATTTAAAATTTGAGGAAGATTATTAATAAGATAAAAAGCTTTAAACTCAACAAAAGCGGTATTATTATCTTTTTTATTTAACTTATGATTAATAACTTCTAATTTAATCCAAAGAGAATTTTTTGCCCATTGCTTTGATTTTTGATAATCAAAAGATTTTAAAGCAGGGCCAATCATTGTTTTTTTTATATAGTCTATATTGGTTTTTGTGTAAGCGGTGTATCTTGAACGCATTAAATCTTCTGCAGTTTGAGGAATAAATTGTTTTTCTATGTATTTACCACAGCAATTATCATAATTTAAATCAGAGCCACAAGGACAGATATCTTTATTTTTAAGCATATTTATTAAGTTAAAGTGATTAGGTAATAAAGTTTACTTTTTATTCATAACATAATTTACAATTATCGGAGCAATAGCAAAGCTAATTAATAATGCAGCAAGAACAACTTGACTATAATCTGTTGGTAATAGCTTGTTTTGTGATGCTATAGACAAAATAGCAAAACCAAATTCTCCACCTTGAGCTAAAATTAATCCTGTTTTAAAAGAATTATTAAAACCTTGTTTATTTAAAAAGCTTAAAGTGGTGATTAATAATGATTTACCAATAACTATAGCTATTAATAAAAACATTATCCATACCCATGTTTCAGCCCAAGTACTTATATCAACAAGCATACCTATTGATATAAAAAATAACCCTAAAAGCACATCTTTAAAAGGACGAATTTCTATTTCTATATTATGTTTAAATTCTGTTTCGCTGAGCATTATTCCTGATATAAGAGCTCCTAAGGTATAAGAAAATCCTAATGAGTGAGTTATCCATGCAGATCCGATTACTACTAATAATGTGCTTAAAGTAAATAGTTCTAGTACTTTTGTATTAGATATAATTTTAAACAAAGGTTGCAAAAACCATCGACCAATAATTAAAATTAAGGTAACAGCAAGAATGCTTTTAAAAAAAGGATATACAATACTAATATCATTGATATTATCAGGATTTAGATTAGGAAGTATAACAATAATTGGGATAACTGCTATATCTTGAAACAATAATATTCCTATAGCATTAAGAGCATATTTTTTATTATGTTCTTTATTTTGATACAGCTCTTTTAATATGATGGCAGTTGATGACATAGCAGTAATGCAACCAACTGTAAAAGCAGATGATTTTGTCATGCCAAATATTAAGCCACAGATATAAGTAATTATTATTGTAATTAAAACTTGTGATCCGCCAAGTATTATTACCGCATTTTTAAGTCGAAATAATTTTTTTAATGAAAACTCAAGACCAATAGTGAACATTAAAAACACAATACCAAACTCAGATAGCTCTTTAATTATTAAGGTCTCTTTAATTAACCCAAAAGCTTTAGGGCCTAAAAGCGCGCCAGATACTATATATCCAAGGATGACAGGTAGCTTTAAGAATCTGAAAATTATAGAAATTATCAATGCTATCAATAGGATGCTAAGAATAGTTTCTATATTTCCTGATTGTTCTATTGGCATAAATAATCCATATCTATTATTTTATAGTTAAATTAATTTTATTATTTTATAAACTTATTTAATTCTAAATCATCAAATAGGTTACGTAAATTAAAAAAATAAATAAAGGTGGTTTGATGTTTTATAAAAAATTAACTGTATTTATTACGGCATTTATAGCTTTTGGGTTTAGTTCTTATGGTTATGCAAAAAAAAGAATCGTAGTCGACTTATCAGATCATAGATTTTATGCTTATAATAATGGTAAATTAGTGAGATCTGGCCTCATTTCAGGCGGATCTAAAGGTCGAAGAACAGTAACAGGTAATTTTAGAATACAAAGCAAAAAAGGTTATAATTGTTTTTCATCTAAATATCCAAGACCAACAGGCGGGGCGCATATGCCATATTGTCAATTTTTTTATAAAGGTTATGCGATACATGGTCATAGATATGTACCAAGATATCATGCAAGCCATGGTTGTGTCAGAATGGGGTTAAATGATGCTAGGTGGATTTATAGTTTTGCGCCAACTGGAACAGAGATTACTGTTAGGCATTAAAACTAAAAAGTAGTGTTATTTGATAGATAAAGGTAGAGATAATTATAATTTTTATATAAAAGTAAGGTTGCTTTCATTTAAATTAATTTTTTTCTGCAGTAATTTTTCTTTGGCCATGGACTTTTCAACATAATTTAATTTATGGGCATCAATTGAGTTTAAAAAACTTTTAATTTTAGATGTTCTGTTTTGCATTTTTTTATGGTTGGGAATTTTTATAATTATATGGTTAATTGGTACGCAATCTAGTGCTTCATATTTTTTTCTTACATAATCATTTTCGTGGTAAATATCAATATAGTTAGTATGTGAATATTTTTTTTCATTTTGGTGTAATGGTGCAGTGTTAAAAGAAATACAATAGCAATTAATTATTCGTTGAATGATAATAAAAAACTTCTGAGATAAGCTTTCTATATCTTTTTTATGTAATTTTGAATATATTCTTTTTAGATATTTTTGGATATTTATAATTTTATATGATTCAGGTATTTTATCATCTTTTAAATAACAAAAATATTGTTCCGCAATTTGAGCATAACGTCCACCAAGAGAATGTCCTGTCAATACGATATAATTTAAATCTATATAATTGCATTCCAGTAGATGTTTAATTAAATGCTGCTTTGGTAAAGCATTTGTTCTTATTTTGAAATTATGATTTTTTAAAATTTTTTTTCGAACTTTTAAGCTTGAATTTAAATCTACTACTGAAGTTAAACCTTTAAATGACAAAATAGCAATGTTATTTTGTTTTTTTAAGATACTTAAGCATTTATTTTGATGAAATCTTTGATATTCGTAATCTTTAGAATAGTAGGCATGTTGAGCCATTGATAGTATTTCTTCTATCGTAATTGTAGTTTCAGCATTATATTTCATAAATATATTATATCTATTGAAATCATTTTGACCTAATGCATATTAAAATATTTTTCATTAAAACTAAATAAATCTTTCGGCCATAGATTCTTTCCATAATTTTAGTAAAGAGGTCACAGAAGATGGACAATTTTTTGGAATCAAATCACTTTTATCTAATTCTAGTAATTCACCAGGTTTAAAATAATAATGATGTTCATCATACGTTGTATGATTTACTTCATTCATTCTATAATGAATATGATGTGGTGTTAATTCTTCTGTAGAATCAAGTCCTGCTGCCCCTATTAATTCGGCAACAGTTTTCATTGTTCCAATATGATAATTTGTTACTTTCATATATTTTTCTTTTACAACTAAACCATATCTATATTTAGGGTTTTGTGATGTAACGCCGGTTGGACATTTATTATTATTACATTGTAATGACATAATACATCCTGTGGCAAGCATCATACCTCTTGCGGAGTTACATAAGTCTGCCCCTAGAGCAATTTTAGAAACTACGTCAAAAGCAGTAGTTATTTTACCGGATGCAATAATTTTTATATGTTTTTTTAAATTTAAACCCACTAAAGTTGAGTATACAAAAGGAATAGCATAATTTAATGGTGTTCCAACAAAATTTGAAAATTCAATTGGTGCAGCTCCTGTTCCTCCTTCACCACCATCTAAAGTTATAAAATCAGGGTATATATTGGTTTTTAACATTGCTTTGCATATAGCAAAAAAATCACTGCGCATGCCAAGGCATAGTTTGAATCCTATAGGCTTACCACCAGATAGGTTTCTTAATAGCTGAATATATTCTAATAATTCTATAGGCGTACTGAAGGCTGAATGTGCAGGAGGAGATAATACATCTTGACCAAGAGGAACGCCTCGTATTGCCGCTATTTCTTCAGTTAATTTATCTGCTGGTAAAATTCCACCGTGTCCAGGTTTTGCTCCTTGAGATAGCTTTATTTCTATCATTTTGATACTCGGATGCCTAGATTTTTCTTTGAAAATATTAGGATCAAAGTTTCCATCAATAGTTCTTGTGCCAAAATAGGCAGTTCCTATTTGCCAAGTTAAATCTCCACCATGTTTAAAATGATACTCTGTAACGCCTCCTTCTCCAGTATTTTGCATAAAATTACCAATTTTGGCTCCCCAGTTCATAGCCATGACAGCTTCTTGGCTTAATGCGCCAAAACTCATAGCAGAAATATTCAAAATAGAAGCGTTATATGGCTGTTCGCATTGTTCATTACCTATGATTATTCTTAAATCATGATTGTCTAGTGTTTTAGCTCTTAAAGAATGTGCAAGCCATTGATAATCATTAGCATATATATCTTTTTTTGTGCCCCAAGGAAGAGTGTCTAATGTTTTTTTGGCTCTTTGATATACTACTGATCTATCTTCACGAGAAATAGGCTTACCATTTTCATTAGATTCAATGAAATACTGATAAACTTCTGGTCTTATTAGCTCTGCAAAATATCTAAAATAAGCAAGAAGAGGGAAGTTTCTTAAAATAGTTCGTCTTTTTTGGAATATATTATACATTCCAATCACAAATAATCCCCAAAAAATTAAAAATATAAATATAAAGTCATGCCATACATAAGTTAGAGCTGTTATACAAGGTAAAAGAATGATTGATAATAAGTAAAAGACATTACGCATATTTTGTTTCTCTATTTCAAAAATAAATTAGGGTTAATAACTTCACCATTTAGTATTACAGACCAATGCAAATGAGGCCCTGTAACTCGACCAGTATTTCCAACGGTTCCTATTTTATAATTTTGTTTAATAAACTGATTATTTTTAACAAAAATTTTATCTAAGTGGGCATACAAAGTTTTAAAACCTTTGCCATGATCAATAATTACAGTGTTTCCGGGAAGATATAAATTTTTAGCTAAAATTACTTTGCCAGGTTGCGAAGAGTAAATAGGTGTTCCTTTTGGAGATGCTATATCCATTCCTTTATGAGGATTTTTTTTAATATTATTAATAATTCTTCTTGCACCAAAACTGCTTGAAGCAATGCCTTTTGTTGGTTGAGATAATATCAAATTATTTAAGTTATTATTTGGATATTTTTGATAATGTTTATAACTAGCTTTAAGTAACATTTGATCATTAATGATTGTGTTTAAATTATTATTATTAGGTTTAACCATTTGCTGGTTTTTAATAGTAATTTTTGAGGTTGGGTATTTTTTTAAATTTATAAAAAAATTTTTTATTTGGCTTTTGCCATCTTTAGTATGTATCGTGATTTTTTGTTTGAGTTTTTTATTCTGTTTAATATTGCTCTCTAAATTTAATGGAATACCTATGATTGTATATTTCTTATTGTTTTTTTTAGTAATAAATAAAGGCTTATTTTTATAAGTTGCTTTTATAGTATTTATTGGTATTTCAATTATAGCAATGCCACCAGGAACTAGTTCTTGTTTTGGAAACCCTGTAACTTGAGAGCCATAAATAAATGTTATAGGAAGCAAGAGTGATATTAAAGTTAAAACTTTTTTTAAGCTCATTAGATTACTTGTAATTGAGTGGATTGGAGTAAAGTACATGCTATTTATCATCAACAGGAACAGGATTGCCATCTTCGTTTATGGCAACAAAAGTAAATAGCCCATCAGTTACTTTTTTTCTTTGATTAGTTAATTTTCTTATAACCCATGCTTGTATTTGAATTTTCATTGAAGTACGACCAACATTGATTAATTTACCATAGCAACATACAGTATCACCAACTTTAACAGGAGATAAAAACTCTATTTTATCTATGGCGACAGTTGCACATCTTTTTTGACATCTTCTTGTTGCAACAATTCCTGCACCCATATCCATTTGTGATAAAAGCCAGCCACCAAAAATATCACCATTAAAATTAGTACTATTAGGCATAGCAACAGTTTGTATTACAAGTTCACCTTGTGGTAAATTCATTGCATCATTTGAATTTGGTTTATTAGTCATAAGCAGTTATAATTCTAAAATAATATTATATAATAAATATCTACGTTATATTACAGTATAGTATAATAGACTGATTTATAAAGTGAAAGTTAGTGAATATATGAATAATTATTTAGCAATTGATACAAGTACTGATATATGCTCTTTAGCAATTCAAGTTAATGATAAAATCTATAACATAAATAGTAATTCTAAAGATAAAAAGAATAACCAAATAATATTAACTTTATTAGATGATTTACTAAATAAAGCGAATATTAGTTTAAATAATTTAGATAGTATTGTTTTTTCAGCAGGGCCTGGAAGTTTTACTGGTCTAAGAGTTGCAGCAAGTGTTGCTCAAGCTTTAGCATTTGCAAATAATCTAAAAATTATAAAGCTATCAAGTTTGCAGGTTATAGCTGAATTTTTAAGAAAAGATCAAGATAAGATTAAAGATAATCAGAAAATTTATATAGCTCAAGATGCTAGAAAAGATGAAATTTATTTTGCTTGTTATACTAAAGATGATTTTTTAAATTACAAGTATGTAAAAGAGCAGTTATATACAAGTTCGCAAATTATAGAATTACTAAAGCAAGATAATAATTTAACTAATAATTATTATTTAGGTAATGCTTGGAGTGTTATTACAGAGTTAAATGATTTTTGCGCAAACTATGATTTAAAGTATAGTAAAGCAAGTTATCCTGATGTACAATATAGTTTTGAGCTTGCTGAGCATTATTTTTCTAATGGTAATTTGATTGATGCTGAATTGGCAATACCAATTTATATTAGAAATAATATCGTTAATAATAAATAAATTATATTTTATGGAACAAAGATTATTTAAAGAAATTATGGCGGTTATTATCATAAAGGTAATGGCTCTAATATTTATTAAATATATGTGGTTTTCTAATCCACAAAGTAAAACATTAAATCCAGATAAAATTTATAGTCATTTAGTTAAAAATAATAGCTAATTTAATTATATAAAAAACATTTGTTCTTAAATTTATGGTCTTGTGATTTATTAGCAATACTAGTAATAAATATTAAAAAATAAACATGTATCAAGAAAATCAGGAAGTATCTTTAAGCGTTAGTTTATTTGGTACAGCAGAAAAAATATTAAATAAAACTTTTGGTTTTAAATCTTTCAGGCCGTTACAAAAAGAAATTATAAAAAGTGTTTTAGAAAATAATGATAACTTTGTTCTAATGCCAACTGGCGGCGGAAAATCATTATGTTATCAAATTCCAGCATTAGTAAAAGATGGGTTAACAATAGTAATTTCACCGTTAATTTCATTAATGCAAGATCAAGTTCAAGCATTAAAACAAAATGGTGTTAAAGCTGAATATTATAATTCTAGTTTAACAAGTATTGAAGCAAGAAGAATATTAAATGATTTATATAATGATAATTTAAAATTATTATATGTATCACCAGAGAAATTAATTTCTAATAATTTTATAGATAGATTAAAAGATATAGATATATCTTTATTTGTAATTGATGAAGCTCATTGTATTTCCCAGTGGGGGCATGATTTTAGACCTGAATATACAAAATTACATTATATAAAAAATATTTTTCCAAAAACGCCAGTAATAGCTTTGACGGCAACAGCTGATAAAGCAACTAGAGAAGATATTTTAACGCAGTTAAATATTCCATCAGCAAAGATACATATAGCAAGTTTTGATAGACCAAATATAGAATATACTGTTATAGAGAAATATAAACCCAAAGATCAATTAATTAAGATACTAAAAAACACTGATAGCCAAACAGGTATTATATATTGTTCTAGTAGGAAAAAAGTAGAAGATGTAGCAGAGTATTTAAATACCAAAGGATTTTCAGCTCTTGCTTATCATGCAGGGTTAGGGCTTAAAATAAGAGAAAAAGCTCAAGATGATTTTAAGTTTGATAAAGTAAATATTATAGTTGCAACAGTTGCATTTGGTATGGGAATAGATAAACCAAATGTAAGATTTGTCATTCATTATGATATTCCTAAAAATATTGAAGGATATTATCAAGAAACAGGAAGAGCAGGCCGAGATGGTTTGGCATCACAGGCTATATTATTATATAGCACTGCTGATATTATGATTCAAAAATTTTTAATAGAACAAAAAGATTCAACAGAAAATCAGCAAAAAATAGATACCTATAAATTACAATGTATGATTAATTTTGCTGAAAGTTTTACTTGTAGACGTCAAATATTATTAAATTATTTTTCTGAATACCATAAAGGAGAATGTAATAATTGTGATATTTGTAATAACCCTTTAGAGACATATGATGCAACAGTTGATGTACAAAAAGTAATATCTTGTATACATAGATTAAATCAAACATATGGTGTTAATTATGTTGTTAGTATTTTGCGTGGCTCTAACAATGAGAAAGTTAAAAGATCAGGGCATGATAAATTAAGTACCTATGCTATAGGCAAAGATTATAGTGAAGAACAATGGTTTAATATAATAAGACAAATTATTCATAAAGGTTTTATTGAGCAGGATATAAAAAATTACCAAGTTTTAAAAATAATTAACATAGAAAATGTTAAAAAAATATTAAAAAATCAGGAAAAAGTATTTTTAGCTAAATTTAATAAAGATGCTTTAAATAAAAAATTAAAATCCAAAGATGGAAAAGTTAAAGCTTCAAAAAAAGCAAGTTTAAAAGATAAAATTGATAATTTAGAATACAACCAAGATTTATTTAAAGAGTTAAAAGATGCAAGAAAGGAAATTGCTGAAATAGAAAATATTCCTGCTTTTGTTGTGTTTAATGACGCAACGTTAATTGAAATGGCAGCTTTTAAACCAATAGATAAAACTAGAATGCTTGCTATTAATGGGGTAGGACAATATAAACTTGATAAATATAGCGCTAAGTTTATTCAGGTCATAAAAAAATATTAAATTTTTATGCTATATTTTTAAAAGTTGTAATTGAATATTTTTATTAATATAAAGGAAATTTTTAAAAGTGAAAATATTAAAATTTTTAATTTTCAATACAGTGTCATTAATATTTGCTCAAAACCTATTCGCTGACACTGCAATCGGGCAAGAAATTGCTGAATTAAAATCCCAAATTGCAACATTGAAGACAATAACTAGAGAACTAGTTACTAAAATGAATAAAACAATAGGACCAGGTATGCCAGAATTAGATATCCATTTAAAAACCGGAAACTGTATTGTTTTAAATAATCAGCCTACAAATGCTTGTTCAATCGGAACTTGTTATAACACAAATACTTTTATGGATCAAGCGCCAGTTAGTTTAATAGGTTGTAGGTTTACTGCAATTAAATCAACTGCCGATCCAACGAATAGAGACGGTGGTATTTGGCTTTGTGATGAAAGAAACCTTGGAGCTGCCACAGCAAATCAATGTACAAATATAGGAAGGAATCGTAGGGATGGTTCAAAGACAGTTGAGTTCACTATTCCTGTTGGGGCGACAGGAAAATATATCTATGCCGTAGGGCCAACTGGTTTATTAGGAGCTTCTGCCATATCAGCGATGACAACTTTTTCATTGTGTAGAACTGTTGAGGCTATGTCACTTGATCCATAATAATACTAAAATTTCTATGGTAGGAATTATATTTTAAGGAATGTTTGTTTATATAATTTTAATATTTTTATGCTATATTTTAAAGAGTAGCAGTTGAATATTTTTATTAATATAAAGGACATTTTTAAAAGTGAAAATATTAAAATTTTTAATTTTCAATACTGTGCCGTTAATATTTACTCAAAATCTTTTTGCTAACACTACAATTGAACAAGCAATCGCTGAATTAGAATCCAAAATTGAAACATTAAAGACAACAACTGAAACATTAAAGACAACAACTGCAGAGCTAGCTACTAAAGTTAATAAGACAATAGGAGCAGGTATTCCAACATTAAATACCTATTTAAAAACTGGAAATTGTACTATTTTAAACAATCAGCCATCTAATGTTTGTGGATCAGGAACTTGCTATAATACAAATGCTTTTATGGATCAAACGCCAGTTAGTTTATTGGGTTATACTTTTACGGCAATTAAATCAAATGCTGATTCAGCAAATAGAGACGGTGGTATTTGGCTTTGTGATGCAACAAACGTTGCAGCTAATCGAGTATCTAGATGTACAAGCATAGGGGGTAATCGTAGAGATGGTTCCAATACAGTACAATTCGTTATTCCTGTTGGAGCTTCAGGAAAATATATTTATGCTATAAGAGCTAACAATAATATATCAGCAATGACAAATTTTTCATTATGTAAAACTGTTGGTAATGTTTCATTAAATCCATAATAATATATTATTAATATAAAACAAATAATGCTAATTTTTTAGTAGACATTCTATTTTAAAGAATGTCTACAGTACCCATTAAAATCACATTTATAACAAATTATTTTTTATAACTTCTTTTTTCTTACTACAAGATAAATAGAAATAAAAGATGCAACAATATGGCACATTGAATTAATAATTATTAGAGTAATGTCATCGCTAGTTCTTATAGCATGAACTATAGCATGCGGAGATGTAAGTGTTTCTAAATAGATTCCACCTTGAACGCCAGAGAAAAATCCTAGTAAAAACAATAAAATAAAGAAGATAATAACGTATCTCCAAAAAAATGCCCACCAAGTACACATAGCTTTTTTCATAATATTCTCACTTTAAAACAATTATTTAATGTTTAGTATAGTAAAAGTATAGAAATATGATATTTATATGTAAAAAGTCTGTATTACACTGAAAACTTATTGAAGCTTAATATTTAAATTATATAATATATTAGTTAAATTTATATTTTAAATACCAAACATTTTTTTTGGAGTTGTACATAAAATATAATCAATTGGGTTTTCATCATGAGAATGACCAAAAGCACAGTCGCTATGTTCGTGTTCATGGTCATCATCATGGCCACCTAAGAATTGATTGAATTCAGCTAAATTTTTAAAAGTAAATGCTACTGCAGCACTAAGAAATGCAAATGCTCCAGGAGCAATCATTGTGCAAGCTTCTCCAACAGTATGGATGATAAAAATAATAGGTTTCATTGTATTTTTATAAAATACTTCATAGTTACTATCATTTATCGAAGCATCGGGTTTTATTTCTTTTATTATATCTGTAATATTTTTTTCATTACTCTCATTATGATCAATATCTTGTATCGCAGCGTAAGCATTTCCAAAAGAAGCTATTGAGTCCCAAAAACTATAACAGCCAATAGAGGCGCTTTGAAAGACAGAACCAAAAAGAGGAAACATATTTTTAACATCGTTTATTTTATTTTGCCAAGCGCTAAAAGTAAAAATGCTATAAAGGCCACTTAAAGTTAAAAGAGCAGTAAATCTTAAATAATCAATACTAAGTTCTGGATTTTTAAGTTTTTCAAACCATTTTTGAATGTGATTATCATCGCATTGGTATAAGTCATAGGCTATATTGTACAGATTAAAGAAATATGAAAAACTTGCTATAGCTGACATTGCAAATATGCCGGCAAATACAGAATTAGTCATAATTAGGGTAGGGTATATTATAGTTAAAAACTCAAAAGCACTAGATGCTATAGCTAATCCTGAACTAATAGATGCAGCAGTTAAAGAGCCTATTATGATTAATTTAAATAATCCATCTTCATTTAAAGAGTTAGCATGATCAAAAAATCTAGTTATTCCTTGATTAATATTTTTACCATATATATATCCATCAGTAATCGCTGCAGATCCCGCAATAATTGCCGCAAGTATAGTACTAGGAATAAATATTAAAGAAGTACTAGGTAGCAATAGCATCAAGCCAGTATAGCTTAAAGTAAAGATAGATGCTGTCATCGATAAAGTAAGAATGCTAGATATCTCTTTTTGCATTATAATTCCTAATGATTTGATTTAAATGTAAATGATAATTATTCGCATTTAGATAGTATAATATAATGCTATAAACGTTGCAATATAAATGATATTATTTTTAATAAATCAATATTTGCGGAGCAAATATAATATCTTTCTTTTTTAAAGAAAGGGGTGAGCAAATCGAGTAAGATGGATTTTGATGTAAAAAATATTGCTTTAATATAAATATTACCTATAAATCAAGGATTTACATGAATCTATTTAATTTCTCCAATAAAGATTTAACCCCAGAATCAAGCGACTTAGATGCTTTAAAATCTCGAGATAAATATTATCATATTGACGAAAGTATACTTATAGATCAATTAATAGGTAAAGCTAAGTTTTCAGAAGAAGAATTATCCTACACAAGCCACACAGCAAGAAGCTTGGTTGAATATATTAGAGCAACTAAATTTAAAATATCTGGTTTAGATGCTTTTTTAATACAATTTGGCTTAAGTACTCAAGAAGGCATATCACTTATGTGTATGGCTGAGGCTTTATTACGTATTCCTGATAATGACACAAGAGATATTTTAATTAGAGACAAAATAGGCGGTTCTTCTTGGAAAAAACATATTGGTGCCAGTGATTCAATATTTGTAAATGCAGCAACTTGGGCATTAATGCTTACAGGAAACATAGTATCAAAAGATAAATTAACCTCAAGTAAATTGTTATCTGGAATAAAAAAAATAGCAGAAGTAAGTGGCGAGCCTTTTATTAGGTTAGCTGTTGTTAAAGCTATGAAAATTTTAGGCAAGCAGTTTGTTCTTGGAGAAAGTATTTCTGGTGCTTTAAAACGTGCAGAAAAATGGGAATCTCGAGGGTATCTTTATTCTTATGATATGTTAGGTGAAGCAGCAAAAACAAATAAAGATGCTGATAAATATTTTGAAGCTTATAAAGATGCTATTTTAAAATTAAAAAAAGAAGCTAAATCTTCTGATGTAAAATTAAATCCTGGTATTTCTATTAAACTTTCAGCACTTGAGCCACGTTATGAGTTTGCTAAAGAAGAAAGACTTAATAATAATTTATATAATAAAGTCTTAGAGTTAACGTCATTAGCAAAACACAGCAATATCGGCTTGACAATAGATGCAGAAGAAAGCGAAAGGTTAGATATTTCTTTAAACATTTTTCATAAAGTATTTGCTCATGCTGAATTTGCAAAATGGGATGGATTAGGTCTTGCGGTACAAGCATATCAAAAAAGAGCATATAGTGTTATAGATTATTTAATTTCTTTAAGTAAAAAATATAATAAAAAAATCATGATGCGCTTAGTAAAAGGGGCGTACTGGGATAGAGAAATTAAGGTTAGCCAGATGAATGGTTATGTTGATTTTCCAGTTTTTACTAGAAAAGTAAATACTGACGTATCTTATATAGCCTGCGCAAGAAAATTATTTGAAAACAATGATTGTATCTACCCACAATTTGCAACACATAATGCCTTTTCAGTTGCAGCTATATTAAGTTTTAGTAAACATTATCATGTTTTTGATTTTGAATTTCAAAGATTGCACGGTATGGGAGAACATTTATATCATGCTGTTTTCAATGATGAGCTAAATAAAGATGTAACTAAGCATTTAAAATGTAGAATCTATGCACCAGTTGGGATTCATAAAGATTTGTTGTCTTATTTGGTTAGAAGGTTATTAGAAAACGGAGCTAATACTTCTTTTGTTAATAGACTAATAGATGTAAATCAACCGATTGATGCAATTATAGCTAACCCCATAGATGAAGCGGCTAGACATTCAAATAAACACCATAGTAAAATAAATTTACCAAAAAACATTTTTCGAGAATCTCATTTTCCTCGATTAAACAGTAAAGGACTTGATTTAAGCAGTATGATAGAACGTAACGATTTATTTAAAAAAGTACATGACAAAAATTTAGAAAATAAAGTTTGGCAAGCTTGTTCAGTAATTAACGGCAAGTTAATATCAAGCAATCAAAAAACAGAAATAAAATGTTCTTATGATCATAGTAAGATTATAGGACATGCTTCATTTATTAATGAACAAGATATTAAATCAGCAATAGATACAGTATATGATTATCAAGATACTTGGGATCAACTGGGCGTTGAAAAACGAGCTGATATTTTAAATAAATATTCTGATTTATTAGAAGAAAATATAGATACTTTTATAGTTCTTGCTGTTATGGAAGCTGGTAAAAGTATTAATAACGCAGTAGGAGAAGTACGTGAAGCTGTAGATTTTTGCAGATATTATGCAAAAAGTGCTATAGAGCTATTTAAACCAAAAGATTTAAAAGGATACACCGGAGAGCGTGATGAGTTAACAATGCATCCTAAAGGAGTCATGACATGTATAAGTCCATGGAATTTTCCTTTAGCAATCTTTTTAGGGCAAATAACTGCTGCATTAGTAACAGGAAATACTGTTATAGCAAAACCTGCAGAGCAAACTTCTTTAATAGCAGCATATGCTATAGATTTGTTTTTTAAAGCAGGCTTGCCAAAAGCTGCATTAAGCTTAGTTTTAGGTGAGGGTGCAACTATAGGTAAACATATTATTTCTGATCCAAGAGTTCATGGAGTTATATTTACCGGAGGAAGTGATACAGCAAGGATTATTAATAGACAGTTAGCAGCAAAAGATTCAGCGATTGGGACTTTAATTGCTGAAACAGGTGGACTTAATTCAATGATAGTTGATTCTAGTGCTTTGCCAGAACAAGTTGTAACAGATGTTGTTTATTCTGCATTTGATAGCGCAGGCCAAAGATGCTCAGCTTTAAGAATATTATATCTTCAAGATGATGTAGCTGATGAAATAATTAAAATGCTTAAAGGTGCAATGGAGACTTTATCAATAGGAAATCCAGCTAATTTAGACACTGATTGTGGGCCTGTAATAGATAAAACAGCTTTAGATATTCTACAAGCTCATGAAAAAGCTATGAATGAAAATCCAGATGTTAAATTACTATATAAAGTGCCAGTATCTAATGAGCTTAGCAAACAAGGCTTTTATTTTGGTCCTTGTGCTTTTGAATTAAAGTCTAGCAAAATTTTAACTCATGAAATATTTGGTCCTATTTTACATATAGTAAGATATAAAGAAAAAGATTTAGATAAAGTGATTCAAGAAATTAATAATACAGGCTACGGTCTTACTTTTGGAGTTCATAGTAGAATTGATGAAAAAATTAATTATATTAGAAATAAAGTAAAAGTAGGTAACTGTTATGCGAATAGAAATATTATTGGCGCTGTAGTAGGATTACAACCGTTTGGGGGTGAAGGATTATCTGGTACTGGACCAAAAGCAGGCGGGCCTCTTTATTTATCAAGATTATGTACAGAAAGAGCTTTATCTTATGATATTACAGCTCAAGGTGGAAATGCTTCTTTGTTGTGTCTTGATGAATAATATTCAAAAATTTCTAACATCAAAGTGCTGAAAGACGCACACACTTTTAAGTTGGAGCTAAAGTATTATATGCATAATAACTTGGCTCCTTCGTATATATTATTATTAAGTTTAAAGCAATAACTAAATTAAATGCTCTTGTTGAATTACACAAAGTCACAATATATAATGTATAGATATATTTTATTGTAAAGGATTACTAATAATGTATCTTAAAAAGCTTATTCCTCTGTCTTTATTAATAGCATCTGCAAAAGCTGTAAAACCTAAATATCAAAATATCAATATAATTATAGAAATCCAAAAACATTTTAATATATAAATTATAAGAAAAGACATTACAGGGAAAGATAATGAAATTTAAAACTAAGTTAAAGTTATTAACGACAGGATTAATCTTTAGCTCTTTTATTTTTGCGGTTAATCAAGAAATTGATATAGAAAATAGAGCTTGTTTAGATAAAGGAGCGTGCCCTAAGATATTAGAGCTTGCAAAAGTAGGAAGTCTTAAAGC
>TARA_R110002073_G_scaffold241497_3_pt1 | contig 130887 bp, 110 predicted proteins | sample TARA_R110002073 | Tara Oceans TARA_R110002073 (sample SAMEA4397174) | marine metagenome | biome: Polar Biome; feature: [DCM] deep chlorophyll maximum layer (ENVO:01000326); material: water (ENVO:00002006), including particulate matter (ENVO:01000060) such as... | depth 40 m
GGGGTCACAGTCAACCTGCCGGGCCTTGCCCTCAACAAGGTGCATGGCTCTCTCGACCCGTCCGAGAATGAAATCGACTTGGTCTTTGATCTCGCACTCACACGAGCGCAGCGCTATCTGCGCCTCTTTGACATCAAGCTTCCTCTCGATGGCCTCGGTGGGCGGGTAACCGTTCGCGGGCAAATGGACGATCCGGTCGTGACCGCTCCTGCACTGGTAGCCAAAGGCCTTCCAGTGATCGACAAACTCCGCATGGGGTTGCAGTACGCCGGGCGCCAGTTGGTGGTTCGCAATGCCTTCACCGCGACCATGGGCGGCACTGTGGAAGCGAGCGGAAGCGTCAACTTGGCGGGGCGCGTTCCACAGCTTCGCGACATCAAAGCCACGGCGGTAAAGCTTGACCTCTCGAAGTTTCCGGTCGTCGGGGCCTTTCTCGCTGGAACGCTCAGCGTGCAGCTCACAGGCGAGGGTTCGGTCAAGCGACCAGAGCTCCAACTGAATGGCCAACTTTCGAACTGGAGTCTTGCGGGGGAAGCCTACGCCGATACCTCCATCGTCTTTGCCAGTCGGCGCAACGGTGATATGCGCGTCGAGGGCAGCCTAGCGCGCGAAGCCGGTGGTGTGCTGCATCTTGAGGCTCTCGTCGGGCGCTCAGAAAATATCTCAGGAATCTTTAGTCTTCGCGACTTGCCCTTGGATAGCCTGCTGGCCCATTGGAGTGGCCTGGCGACTACGGCTGGCGGTGCCCTTAGCACCGAAGTGCAACTAAGCGGCACAACCAAAGCTCCGATGGTTACCGGCCAGGTCACCCTTTTGCGATCATGGGTACGAAACGCCTTCCTCGGCACGACCGAGCTTGCCATCGAGCCCGCTGGAGATTCGCAAATCCGCATTACCGGTGATGTCCTGCAAGGCCGCTTAAGCCTCGATTGGCTACTCACCACGAAGGCTCCGTATGCCAGTGAGATATCGCTGCGCATTCGACGATTTGAAGTTGATCGATTTCTTCCCGAGCTAAGCGCGGAGCACAACGTGCGCGGCTGGCTAACAGGGCAAATCAATATTCAGGGCGACTTGCTCGGAACAACAAAGCCAACGATGCAAGCGAGCCTAAGCGAAGCTGAGATTGTCCTCGCCAATGAAGACGAAGATGGACGCCCATCGCCGGTTCGCCTTCGCAACAAAACTCCTCTCGTCCTCAACTTCGATGGCGATGTGCTTCGATTTGCCAAAGAAGCGATCATATCGGGCCCTACTGGCGACTTTACGTTGAGCGGAGATGCCACAGAAAGCGCTCTCAACTTTGCGATGGAAGGCACGGTCGCTGTCAAAACTCTAGAGCCCTACGTTGGACGACAATTCGATACCATGGATGGGAAAATTCATGCGGGCATCAAGCTTGTCGGCACGCTAGAGAGTCCAAAGGTCGTGGGTATTTTGGACCTGCGCGACATCTATCTCAAGCTCGCTGGCCAAGACGCAATCATCACGATTCCGAACGGCAAGATCGACTTTAGCAACAGCCAGCTCTCACTCACCGGTCTTCGAATCATTGTCTCGGATCAGTTCTCCGACGAGTCATCTGAGTTGCACGTCTCCGGCGGTTTGGCGCTCGATAACTTTGCCCCCGACTTTTGGGCGATGCGCATTGAAGGGCAGCTCGCAGGGAAAATGCTCCTCGCAGCGGCACCAGAAGTATTCTCAGCTGCCTCTGGCTCGGCAAGCATCTCGGTTGCGCTTCTTGGCAGCGGATCGACGCCGGATATCGATGGCACGATTGAGTTTAACGGTCGAAACACCCTCTCGCTAACGCCGCGCGCTGTGCACCGTGAAATCGCCCTCACCACTGGCGTCCTGCGCTTTACCGATCAGCTCATCGAATTTGAGGGCATTGAGGGAACTGTCGACGGCGAGGGGCAAATCACCGAACTCAAGGGCAACATCAGCTTGGATGAGTGGGCGCCTGTTGATGTGGATATCAGCGTCTCGACCCGAGACCTGCTCTTTCGCATTCCGCAAACTCTAGAGCTCGCTGTGCATCTCAATGGCTTTGAAGTCGTGGGCGATGCCGAAGGTCTCGAAATCGCCGGTCGCATTGAAGTGGCCGACGGTCGCTACATCCAGCGCTTTAATCCGGTTCTCGATGCGCTGCAACCAACGCGCGCAACGGCCGGCGAGCCATCCATTTTTGAAAGTGTTCCCCTGCTTGGCAACGCGCGCTTAAAGCTCGCGCTGGTGAGTCGCGCTTTCTACGTGGACAACAACGTCGCCAATATCGAACTCAATGGCGAGCTCGGCATTTCGGGAACCCCGCTAAATCCAAGGATCGATGGCGTCATTAACGTTGCTCAAGGCAACTTCAAGTTCCAAGGAATTCGCGCACGCTTTACCCAGACAAAAGGCTCGGTGAGTTTCTCCCCTGCCCTCCAATTCCCCTACCAGACTCCGTATATCGACATTCAAAGTGAAGGCGAATTTGCCAGTAGTGATGGGCAAAACCATCTCATTCAACTTGGCCTTCGAGGGCCCATCTCCAAGCTTGAGTTTGATCTTGGAACCAGCGCCGGTCTAACGAAGCAGCAAACCATGCAGCTGCTTCTTGTTGGTCGCACCCCAGAAGACGTGCGACGCTCGCTGCTTGGCGACGAGGCCGTGAGTGGCCGCCCAGGCGAGTTTACAAACCAATCGACAAGCGGATCCGACAATAGCCTCGATGTCTTGGACCAGTTTACCAAGGATATTGCCGGCGACTATTTCTCGACGATCATCGGCGACAGGCTCAGGCAAGTCACGAAGCTCGACGTCGCTCGCCTGCAGGTGGGAACTGCGAGCTTTGGCTTCTACGGCGAGAAAGTGCTGACTCGCTCGTGGAAATTCGTTGGGCAAATTGAGCGATCGCTCAACGGCTGGAATTGGGATTTGCGCACGGACTACCGCTTCGACGATCAGATTAGTTTTGGTGGCAACATTCTAAAGACCTACTTCAACGAAGAGGCCGACGACGACATTACTCGAGGGAGCATCCGAGCTACGCTTCGCGACTACTGGATTCCATGACGCCCGCTGTACCGCCCTTGCCTTTCCCCATGCAGTCGCCTCGCCCAACCCGGGCTCGGGCACAGGTTCTGCTGTGGCTGGCGCTCGTTTTGAGTTATGCGCTGCTGCCAAGTGGTACTGCGTGGGCCGACCCAACAACTGACGGGGCACCGCCCGAGGAAGCTGCGGTGGACGCCCCCTTGGCCGAGGTGGTGCCCGAGACGCCGCCGCCCGCGTTCCGACCGGCGCCTCTCACCACCTGGCTGCTTGAGGGCGAGCTTGTCGACGACGAAGAAGTTGTGCGGGGCTTTTTGCGCCCGACAATGCAAGAGAGCCAGAACTGGTCGGAAGAAGATCAGAACGGTGTAATCGAATCGCTGATTCAACTTGGCTACCACTGTCAGATTACAAACGAAAGTTTGGCGGACGGCAGCATTCGAGCAACCTTGGTCCTTATGCCCATCACGCTGGTTCGCCACGTCGAGGTTGACCTTGGCTCGGGCATTCTAGGCATCGCCGATAGAATTCAGCAGCCGATCTTTGCCGACGAAATTGGCAGGAGAATGACGCTGCGCCCAGGCGCACCACTCGCTGCCGACAAAGCCGATCGCGAAGAGCAACTTCGCACCGAAGCCGAACGTCTTCGCCTCTACCTTATCAATGATGGCTTCTACGACGCCGTCGTAAACATTAGTGAGCGTGACGAGGGAGCATTTCAATCGCATGTCACGGTTACGATCGATCCTGGCGAGCCGTACTTCCTTGGCGTTATCGAGGTGGATGGCAACCTCGCGATTGAGTCCGACGAAATCTCCAAACTCTTTCGCCACAAACGCCTCTGTTTGGCGCCTGGGGCGTGTTTCTACGAAACTCGATTCTCGCGCACCTCATTCTTAAAGGACATCCAGCGCTTGATTGCGCTGTATCAGAAGCGCGGCTATCCGGGCGTTCGCATTCGCCACGACTACGACCCACGGCACAGCTTTCGTCGCAGTGATAAGACGATCAATCTGCGCATCGAAGTTCGCGAACGCCGACTTATCAATGTCGAGTTCGACGGCAATAGCAGTTCGTTTCCGCGCGCCGCTCTTATGAGCAGGCTCACGCTCTCCGACGTTGCGAGCTACGACGACGTCGAAGTGCAAACCTCGGCGGATGCCATTCGTGCCTACTACCAGAACCAAGGCTATTTTGAGGCGCAGGTGACGTGGGAGCGCGAGCTCTTTCCCGAGGTCAATTTCGAGCGCATTCTCTTTCTTATTGACGAGGGGCCGCGGCTTAGAGTTCGCTCGGTAAAGCTCTTAGGCAATACTTCAATTCCCTCGGCAGTGCTTCGTTCAACACTGCGAACGAGGATTTACAAGCGCATTATCGTCGGCGACTCGGGTGGCTACGCAACCGACCAGCAGCTCGAACAAGATGCCGGTCGAATTCTCGAGAAGTACCGCGAAGCAGGCTTTCGCGACGCACGGGTGCGCCTCGATGTGAGCCGAGGCGGTGCCACGGAGAATACCGTGGGAGGGCTTGCAGCGGCCATTGCAGCTCGTTTGCCAGCTCGCGGGCTGTCGGTTTCGTTTCATATCGTTGAAGGGCCGCGCAGTGTCGTCGAAGCCATCAACTTTAGCTTTGACGGCGAACATCAAATTCCCGAGAAGACGATTCGCAAGCTTACAAAGCTCCGCGAGAATGAGTCGTTCCTAGAAGACGTTGCCCGTGCCGACGGCGACCGACTTCAACGCCATTACTACGCCCGAGGCTTTCCACGCGCAAAGGTGGAGACCAGCTTCGAGATCGATGGAACCAAGATTACGGTCTCGCATCGGATCACCGAATACAGCCCTGCCCGCATCGGGAAAATCGCAATTCGGGGCAATTTTAAGACGCACGATTGGGTGATTCTCAATGAGATGAAACTTAAAGAAGGCCAGCGCTTAACCCTGGAGGCGGCCGAGAACGCCCAGGCAAACCTTCGGCAAAGTGGCCTCTTTGCAACCTCACAAGTCAGCTACATCGGCCGGGAGAATCCGCGACGCGAAGTTGTCAACGTTCTCGTTCGGGTTGAAGAGCGCCACGACTATCGGCTTAGCTATTCGGCTGCTGCAGGTTGGGCAACCGACTCTCTCGCCTTTGTCGAAGCCGAAAGCAACAGTCCCAATACCTTTGGCATCGGCGCCCAAGCTACCATCCGAGCACACGTTGGCCAGCAGCTTCGCCAAGGAGACCTCACCTTTCGCTTGCCACACTGGGCCATGAATCGCTACGTAGGAGCCGAGCTAACTCTCGACGCGACCGGGACCTATCGCGAAGATGAAACACAGCGCTTTGGTGAGCTTACAACCTACGGCCTGAGCCTTGCTCTTAGTAAGGAAGCACGACGCGGTTTTTTCCGCGGCTGGGTGGTTTCACTTCGCTACGACTTTCGTCGACGCAACAACGACATCCCGCTTGTGCGGCCGGCGGGCAATAGCGACGACATCGAGCAAACCAAGGTCAGAACTGTGAGTAGCGCGCTTGGCCCAAGGCTTATTATTGATAAGCGCCGCGACCGAGACGGTAATCGCAATCCGCTCACACCAGCCAAAGGCTACCGCGTCGAGCTCGGTGCGCTCTTTGCAGAAGACTTCTTACTCGGGTCCAACCGCTTCCTAAAGATTGGCTTTGCGGGCCAGGCCTTTGCCACGCTCGGTGACACGCTCACCCTAAGTACGGGGCTGCGCTACGACCACGGGGTCCCGTTGGGAGGCGATTCGCTCTTGCCACAAGTGGAGCGCTTCTTTGCCGGCGGTGACACGACCGTTCGCGGCTACGAAGAAGATCACTTGGCCGTCGAGTTCATCGACAATCCTTCAGCCGCAGGAGGCCAAATTAGCCAGTTTCGGGTTGTGCCAGCCAGTGGCAACATTCGCATGATTCACAACCTCGATTTGCAGCTAGAAGTGTGGGAGGACCCTTGGGCCGGCTTCCCAGTTGCCTCAGCACTATTCTTAGACACGGGCGTCGTCACAAACTCCTTGGTCGGAGTGGATGTGCAAGCGCTAAACTTTGGCGCAGGCGTGGCCTTGGTACGCTGGGTCTCGCCGGTCGGCTCTTTCTCCATCGAATACGCCATCCCGCTGACCATTAAGCTTGGCGACAACCCTCGGGGTCGATTCCATCTTAATCTTGGTGTGCTGTTTAACTAACCACGCCCAATGGCGTGTAGCTGTGTCATGGCTGTGTCGGTTTTGGTGTGATGCCGACGTTGTCGATAAAGATCGTCACCGAGTTTCCATTGTCGGGTGATGCCTGAAATACACCAATGTCGACGCGGTTAAATGGGCCGCGAGCACCTGCAGTAGCAATCTCGATCGAATCTGACTCGGCAGTGCTGAAGTTAGTCCCGGTAAGAACCGAGCGAAGCTTTTGGACAGTTGAGGAACTCTCAAAGACGACATGGTGCCATTGCTCAAGAGGAAAATCCGTTGCGATCGGCAAGAACATAGACCCAGAGGGATTAAGGAAATTGCGGACGCTGAGGTCACTCAGTTGATAGAAATAGTCGGCACTCGCGAATCGCCTGAGCATTTCTCCTTCACTGCGAGATGCCATCGCAAAGGAGAACGAATCGCTGTTTGAGAAATCGACGTAGATGTCCATTTCAATGATCACATCCGTGGTCTCTTCAAGGTCGATGTAGATGACAGCGCCTGTATCCAACGAGTCGTCTGTCGTGCACTTGAGCGAGCGCAGACCAGTCGCAGCCCGAGCATCTGAGACTTCACAGGCGTCTCCAGTTGCGAAACGCGTGTTCCACACCTCTGAGAGCACTGTTTCCTCGAAGTTGTCGAAAGCGACCAGAACCACGCTGTTTGCGTCACTCTCGGCAATGCGAGCATCAGCATCCGCCACCACCACAGCATCGATTGGAGGCTGTTGAGCATCTTGTGCGGGGCTCGTCTCATCAAAGAGCAGCGAGCACGAAGTTAGCGTCAGCGCCGAAAGTAAGAGCGTTGTGCACTCGCTTCGCATACTTGCGAGCTGTCTCATCAGCCGTAGGCTAACATACCAAAATCACCATGCGCTTGGTCGCAGCACGGACGGCCGCCTCCCGCGATACAGACACCATGCACCGCCAATCGGATGCACGGTCTGTCTGATGCACGGTCTGTCTGATGCACGGCCTGTCTGACACGCGCTTTGTTTGACACGCACTCTGTCTAACAAACAACGGGGGCGTGTCGATCGAATTCGCCCGAAGGCGAGAAGCAGCCGAAGGGCCGCTTCCAAAAAACCTACTTTTTAGACTTCTTAGACTTCTTGGCTTTTTGCGCTTCCTCAAGCTTCCGCTTAAGACGTGCTTTGAGGCTGTTTTGTGCTCGTTTACGACGCATTTTTTGTGAGCGTCTAGAATCGCCGCGACCCATAATTCAATCTCTCCGTAAGGGGTAAGTGCCGGAAATGCCCAGCCGCGGGACTGTGCCCAGTTGCATAGCACTTGTCAACTGTCGGAGAACGGAAGGCTCATAACAGTGGCCTCTCGATCCCCCACTTTGACCGTGCTGCCCGGCTCCCAAGCGCTCTTGTGCACGTACGCAAGTGCAATGCTGCCCCATTTCGGGCTCACCACCGAAGAGGTCACGTAGCCGCCCTTTGGCTTCTCGGCGGTAGACAGCTCGGTTCCAGCCGCGAGAGGAGCATCGCCAGTCGCGCGAAGGCCACAAAGCCGCTTGCTGCCCCCACCGCCCCGTGCGTGAACGCGCGCAACTGGCTCCTGTCCAGTAAAGCAGCCCTTTAGATAGTCGACATAGCGAACCAGTTGGGACTCGAAGGGGAAATTGGCATCGCTCACATCGACGCCAAAGCGCGGCATTCCCGCTTCAATTCGGCGGCACTCGATGACATCGGCGCTCGAGGCTTGGGCGCATTCGGCAAAGATCGGCCTGGCAGACCAAACATCTTCGACCGATTCGTACACCGTGTGCATCGCCATGCTCGCATCTTCAAGCTCAACATCGTCCATCACAATGTGGCGGTCGAGAGTCTCGAAGGTAATCTCGTACATTTCGGGCGCGCAGCTAACCAAGAGGTGGTCGGCAAAGGCGTGCACATCGAAAATCGAGAGCAAACGGGCCTTATGACTAAGTATGAGCGTTCGCAACCAGTCGCCGTCTGCCATCGTAGTGATGTTGCTTGTGACCATTCCGTTTAGGAAGCGCACCCGATCAGCGCCGGTGACCACAAGATGACGCCAGTCGCTTTGGTCTACATTCATAACTTCTGCACTCATGCCGAGACCATGCAGTCAGTTTTGCGCAGACGCAAGTGGCCGTTCGCAGGCGTTGCGGTACGAGTTGCGGTACGAGTTGCCGGGAAAATCGCCGAGGCTAGAGAGCGGTCTGCATGAGCTTGGCGACGATGCCCAGAGCCACCGCAAACACAAAGAGCGCCGCGGTACTCCACCGGGACGAGGTTTGGGTGGGAGCCAAGGCCGCGTGGGCGAATCCTTCTGGTGGAGGTGGCGTAGGTTCAACACCAGGCAAGAGAGCACTGCGGCTCATGCTGAGCGAGAGCGTGGCTGTTTGTGAGAAGCCTGTTGCTGTGATGAGCGGAAACGCGCAATTGGGACACCCAACATCACGTGGACCGGTTTGTAAGCTGGCACCTCGGTAGTGGCATTGGTAGCAAACCGCCTCGTACTGAGGAGCGCCAGATTCGGCCTTCGGCGGGTTTGCGAGTTCCATGGTGAGCAGTATTGCGATTGCGGTGCCAACCAAGCCAACAAGGCTTCTTGCTTAGTTAAGGCGCCTCTGCGGGATCGGTAGAGCGACCGAGTTGGGGGATGCCCCCCGCCACCTGGTGCGCCGCAGCCCACGGGGCAAAGGTCCCCGCACGAGGCCCAGAGCCCACAGTCTGCGTGCTAGTGTCAAGCCATGCTGCGGTCGTGGAGTTTGCGCGTCTCCGTCGTTTTCCTGGCGGCGGTTGCCGGATGTGACGGCACGTCTAAGGCCATTGATCCCTTTCCCATTCCCATCGATCTCACCGCCGGCCCGGTCATCTTGCGGGCTCAAGAGAACGACGGCGAGGTACTCGACATCGTTGTCGATGTGCTTAGCCCGATCACCGTTTTAGACAGTTTTTGTGTAGGTGATGAAGTTACAGAGCCTCAAAGGCGTCGAGTTGAAGTGACGCTCTACGGCGCCAATGACCCTCCGATTCCGAGGGTGCGATTTTCACAAACAACGGCCTACGACCTGCACAGCTGCTTTCCCAGCGAAGAACTGTGTGTCGCGGGAAACGAAGAAACACCGCGGACGGTCTTCGGAATTCTTGGCTTTGACATTCTCACGCGCACCTCTGTGCGCTTTAACTTTCCCTCAAGCGAGCTGCGCTTCTTCCCCGATACAGCGGGCAGTACTCTCGAGCGAACTGCCGCCTGCGATGCAGTTTTCGACTCGCCCTACGGCGGCGGAGGAACCATGCTCATCGCCGAAAGCGAAGTGCGCTTTGGAGGTTGGCGCGCGACTCTTGGCGTCTGTGTCCACCACGAGGCCATCGTTGCTCCCGACCTTCTAGAGGTGCCAGATCCCGAAGATCCAGACGCTGACATTGTGCGAGTTAGCGCCGTTGGCACAGACTTGCAACTTGCGATCTCGACTGCCATTGGACCAAGCCTGATGACCGAAGAGGCGTACCGCCGGTACTCCTCCTCAAGCGAGGATATCCCCGAGTTTGAAAGCCTTGAGGTGACCACGCTCTTTCTCCCGTCTCGAGCAATCCAGGGGCGCAAGGCGCAAATCCCCTTCATGGCCCTCACTGGGGATATTGGTGCGGATTCCGATGGCCGTGGCCCCTGTCGAGAACTCTATGCAAACGCTCGGATGCGCATCTCTCGAAGCTGTGCGGACAATGCCGTGGATTGCCCCTGCCCCGATAACGAGAAGAGCTGCAAAGCCGCCGCTGCCGTTGAGCTGAGCCATGCGATTGATATCGTGATTGTGGACAGCGGGCTCGCTCTCTTGCAGGCGCTGCGCGACGAGCTTCGCCCCGGTGTTCCCGAGCTCGATGGAGTACTCGGCGTGCAGGCTCTCAAAACTCTGCAGGTCGAATTTGATTTCCCAAACAAGCGACTACTCATGCGCTGCAAAGAACTTGGTACATGTACAACGCGTCCTCAGGTCACCAACCAAACCACCCTTTCAGCGCTTGATGAATGCGCCAGCGCCGAAGACGAAATTCGCGATGGCATAGACCAAGACGCTGGCATTGTCCCGTAGTAGATTTGGCCTGCCCATGATCCGTCGTACCGCCATCGCGTTCCTGCTGGGACTCACCGTTTTTACGGGGGCCTGTGGAAAGAGCGAATCGAACAAACTGCAAGTCGCTGCGGCCTCCTCGCTTGCCGGCGCATTTCAAGCCTTGGGCGACGCCTACACGGCCAAGACCGGAACCAAAATCTCTTTGATTCTCTCCTCATCGGGAAAGCTTCAGCAACAAATCCGCGAAGGCGCTCCGTACGACGTCTTCGCCTCGGCAAACCTTAGCTACCTCCACGATTTGGAGACCTCGGGCGATATCGCAAAGTCCAGTATTCGGATCTACGCAGAAGGCAGGCTGGCAATCTGGACGAAGAGTTCTGATGCACCGGCCGACCTGGCAGCGCTTGGCGATTCGAAGTACGAGCACATTGCGATTGCCAATCCCGAGCATGCTCCCTATGGCACCGCGGCTCGCGAAGCTCTGCAATCCATCGGGCTGTGGGACAAAATCGAGTCGCGCGTTGTTCGCGGTTCCAGTGTTCGGCAGGCGATGCAATATGTTGAAAGCGGCAATGCCGAAGTTGGTGTGATTGCCCACTCTCTTGCACTGCATGGCGGCGGCTCGTTCTCGCTTGTACCATCGAGCATGCACAAGCCCCTTCAACAGGGGATTGGCATCGTCGCCAAGACTAAGAAAACCACCGAGGCACAAAGTTTTTTAGACTTTCTCGCATCTGACGAGGGCGCCAAAATCCTTCTCCCGTTCGGCTTATCGGCCCCAAACTAAGACGCTTCTCGCAACGACCGTAACTCGTCATGAACTGGGACCCACTATGGCTATCGTACAAGGTGGCCACCATTGCGACGATCCTCTCGTTTGTCATTGGCGTGGGCATTGCCACCCTGCTCTCGCAAACCCGCTTTCGTGGCCGGGAGCTTGTTGACGCACTCGTCACGGTGCCGATGGTTATGCCGCCGACAGTGCTTGGCTACTACGTGCTCACTGCTGTCGGCAAAAACTCCTGGCTTGGGCAAACCTACGAATCGCTCACAGGCGGGCACATCGCGTTCTCCGTCGTTGGCTGCGTGATTGCGGCGTTTGTCGGCTCGGTCCCTTTGGTGATCAAGTCCGCGCGCTCGGCACTGGAGCGCGTCGACCCAACGGTTGTGCAGGCTGCTCGCACCCTGGGCGCATCGCCAACGCGGGCGTACCTCACCGTGCAGCTTCCGCTAGCGGCTCCAGGCATTGCAGCGGGCGTCATGCTTGCCTTTGCGCGAGCTCTTGGCGACTTTGGCGTGACTGTCATGGTGGCCGGCTCCATTCCCGGCCAAACCCAAACCGCCGCACTCTACGTCTACGAGCAAGTTGCCAAGCAAGCCCCGGCGGGCGCCATGGTCGCGGTGCTCACAGCAACCGCAATCTTCGTGCTCTACACGGTTAACAGCCTCGGGCGTCGGTCCGACATACAGTACGGATGAGCGAGCCTGGCAAAGCGGCGCATCTCGATATTGCGCTCAACGTCGTGCGGACCGGACATGGCCAAGATTTTGAACTCAACGTCGAGTTCGTCGCGGGCACAGGCATCACGATTCTCTTTGGTCCCTCGGGTTCGGGCAAGAGCACAATTTTGCAAGCGGTTGCCGGTCTCTATAAACCGAGCAAAGGCCATATCCGCCTTGGTGACGAGCTTTGGAGTGAAGGTGGCACGGGCCGATTTGTGCCGCCAGAGAAACGCGGCGTGGCCTATCTATTCCAAAGCCTTGCACTCTTTCCGCACATGAGCGCGCTGCACAACGTGTGCTACGGAATGAGCCGAAAGATGCCAAAGGTAGAGCGTGAGGAAAACGCCCGAGCACTGCTAAAGCGGGTTGGCGTCGATCACTTAGCAAAACGCAAGCCTCAGACATTTTCTGGTGGCGAGGCGCAGCGCGTGGCGCTTGCGAGGGCACTTGCAACCAACCCCAAAGTGCTTCTGCTTGACGAGCCGTTCTCGGCTCTCGATCGAGAACTGCGCGTGCAACTCGCCAGGCTTGTGGTCGAGCTTGTGCACGAACTAAAAATCCCTGCCCTGCAGGTAACGCACAATCACGGCGAAGCTGCCGCGATGGGTTCTCGAATCCTAAAAATGCGCAGCGGCCGCATTATCGCCGACGGCTCTCCGGAAGAGATTTTGGGCGGACGAAAGGGCTTTCAGGACATCGGAAAAACTCCAATGCCAGAGCTTCTGCCGCGCGCGCTTAAGGAGTAGCTTGGACGTTGCGATTCGGGCGAAGGGCGCCGACAAGCAGCACGGTGGCGAAGAGCGCGTAGCCTGCGAAGAAGAGGCAAACTCGCTCGATAGGGACTCCAATGTCCATTAAGCCGCCAATGATAACGGGTCCAATGGCCGAGGAGAGGACCGCAAGTGCTGTTACAAGGCTTTTGATGGCGCCTAAGCTACCCACGCCGTAAAGCTCGGCCCACATCGCTGAGACCGCTGTGTGACCGATACCGACGCTACCACCAAGGAAAATAAAGTACGGCCAGACGCTCCATGGTTCGCGCAAGGTTCCGGCCACAACGAGCGCGAGAGCCATAGGCAATAGCATTAGAGGCACAAGTCTCGTGCCTCCGACTTTATCGATGAGAGTTCCGCAGACAAGCCCGACGACGGTGCTCGCCAAGGCGTAAATTCCATAGCTGCCCATGATCCACTCTCCCGACCAACCTTTGGCTTCGGCCAGGCTCAGGTGAGTAAAGAAGAGTGCGGTGATAATCATGGCGGGCGCTAGCGTGCCCGGCAAGATGAGATAGAAGCGAACGTCGCGCAAGACCTCGCCTCGTGTCCACGAACGCGCAACAGAACTTTTCGTAGCGACATCGCGCAATTGAGTTGCCACGTAGCGCTCGTGCCTGGCTTCGTGTCCTTTGAGAAGCCACAGGAGAAGCGGAAAAACCACGACAACTAGGAGACCCGTAACGATGGCGAAGGTCGTGCGCCAACTCCACGTATTCATCATCGAGAGCGCAAGGCGCGGCAAAATCGCTTCACCAGCCGCAAAGCCCAGGGTCGCCAGGGCAATGGCCCGCCCACGGCCTTCTTCAAAGTAGCGTGTCATGCTGGTTATCGAGAGATGGTTCATCAGCCCCTGCCCGCCTTGTCGCAGGAGAAAGATCGCCATCGTGAGCATGACAATGCCGCTGCCAAAAGCCATCACGGCCGTACCCGCGATGAGCACAACAAGCGCACTCGCGGTGTAGCGTGGCAACGGCATGAGGTCGATGAGCTTGCCGGTGGTTGGAAGAGCGATGGCACTGGCGAGAGTGCCGACGAGATAGACGAGCGCCCATCCCGAGTGGCTTAGGGAAAGCTCTGATTCGATGCTCGCGCTAAAGGTGCCGAGAAAGTACGTCTGGCCGAAGCTCGAGGCCAAGGCAGCAAGAAAGCCGAAGGCCACGAATCGACGATTGGCGACAAAGAATCGCAGATACTGCATGAGCGGCATTCGCGAGCCTTATCCTCGTTACAGGAAGGAATCACAAGTGCGAGATGGGAAATAGCGCGCGCGTTGTGCATGGGTAGCAGCCAAACTCGGCGGAGGAGATACTCTTAGCGCTAGGCAGCGAAGCTTCGGTTGTGGCGACTTTGAGCCCTAGGCCACGGGTTCTCGGGAGCTTCTCGTCCCTACGTTTCGCATCAGGGGAGACACCTTAAACAGCTGTACTTACTTGGGAGATCGGCATTTCGGACTAGGGCACAAGACGTGCTATCTAGTGTCCCACATGCGTTTGCCAAGACTCGCGACTCTCACACCACTCCTGCTCGCCACGGCTTGCTCGCCATCGGGCGAACAACCTCTGGGCAACAAAGACCGTGCCGACATCCTCGATGCCTGCGCCCCTGCCCGAGTGATGCTGGTGCTCGACCAATCGAGTTCGATGCAAACCGGAACCATCAACGGTGATACCAAGTGGAGCATCGCCACCGCGGCAATTGATGCGGTGACAGGTGAGTTTGAGAACAACCTGGAGATGGGGCTGATGGCCTTTCCTTCGGCTGGCCAATGTTCGCCAGGCACAACCTTGGTGCAGCCAGCCCTTGGCCAGCGCAATGCCATCGGCGCCGAACTAGCAACGGCTCCGCCCACCGGTGGCAATTGGACACCAATGGCCGAGACCTTGGCAGCAGCGGCCCAAGAGCCTTCGCTTCAGCCAAACACCGGCCCTGGCGAACGCTTCGTTGTCTTGGTTACCGACGGTTGGCAATGGTGCGATCCATACGATGCATCAACCCGCTTTAACGCTGTTGACCGCGTACAAGAACTTCTCGACATGGGCGTGACAACCTTTGTTGTGGGCTTTGGCAATAGCGTCGATGCACGCGCCCTAAATCTTATGGCCGTTGCAGCCGGCACCGATACCGCTGGATGCGATGCAACCGGCAGCACCCCGGATGCCGCCAACCCTTGCTACTTCCAAGCCGATAGCCCACTTGAGCTGCAAACGGCCTTGCAAGACATTGTCGTCACGATTAGCGGCGAAGAGTGCGATGGCCTCGACAACGATTGCGATGGCCTTGTCGACGAAGACCTCAATCGCGAATGCGAGAACGATTGCGGTACAGGTTCGGAAACCTGCGAGGCCGGCGCGTGGGTTGGCTGCGATGCACCGCCAATCGAAGAAGACACCTGTGATGGCCTTGATAACGACTGCAATGGCATCACCGATCCTGGCTGCGAATGCTTGCCAGGCGAGCAGCAAGCATGCGGCAGTGCACCAAACGAAGGCGAATGCCAACCGGGCTTGCAAACTTGTGATGCGAGCGGCCAGTGGGGCGATTGCGAAGGCGAAATTCTTCCTAGCGAAGAGACCTGTGACGGACTCGATAACAACTGCAATGGCATCGTCGACGATATGGATGCGGTTGAGATTTGCGACGGGATTGACAACGATTGCGACGGCTCCATTGATGAGGACTTGGTTCGCGGATGCGCATCGGACTGCGGGGTTGGCGAAGAGACCTGTGTCGACGGCGAGTTCCAAGGATGCGATGCACCTCCGGTCTTAGAAGACATCTGCGATGGCCTAGACAACGATTGCGATGGCACGGCCGATAACGATTGCGATTGTCTGCCCGGCGATACCATCGAGTGTGGCGAGTCGGATGTTGGCGAGTGCAGCTTTGGCACACAGACGTGCGACTCGAGCGGCAACTGGGGCGCATGCGAGGGCGACCAGGGCCCAGAGCTTGAGATTTGCGACGAACTCGACAACGACTGTGATGGTGAAGTGGATGAGTCGAACGGCACGGAAGAAGCGGCGGACACCGATGACGTGACGGTGATTTGCCCTGTCGGCGATGACAATCCTGAAGCACCGGGCCAAAGCGATGACCCACCACCAGCTCCCGCTCCAGATGACGGATCGGGCGGGGTTGTCACGGGTTGCTCAACCACAGGCAGCAGCCAAACCGGTGGATGGTTGGCGCTGCTTGGGCTAGTCGGTCTCGTTGGAATGCGACGACGCCGCCGGTCCTAAGACTACATTGGCCTCACAAGCCGCGGCACTCAAGCCGCGGCACAGCACTCAAGCCGCTACGAGCGAATCGACGCGCCCAAGAACGACAAGGTCTCTACGAAGCTAGGGAACGAGGTTGCGACGTTATCGACGTCGTTTACTTTCACATCTCCGTCTGCAGCGAGGCCCGCAATGACGCCAGACATCGCAATGCGATGATCGCCATGCGCATCGATTTCACAGGCCTTAAACGGAGCGCCGGCGAGCCCTTCGACGGTGAAGCCATCGTCGCGCTCATCCACTTGGACACCAAGGTTTCGAAGCATCGCGCAGGTGGTTGCAATGCGATCCGATTCCTTTACCCGCAGCTCTTTGGCGTCTCGGAAGTCGGTGGTGCCAGTAGCGCGCGCTGCAACGACTGCGAGAATCGGCAATTCGTCGAGAGCGCGCAGAGTGAGTTCGCCGGCGATAACGCTGCCAATCAACTGGTCTGCAGCACCTCGGCTTACAACCAAATCCGCCACGGCATCACCGCTGGCATCCGAGCGACATTCCATCTCGACTCTCGCACCCATTTCGCCAAGTGCATCGAGAAAGCCCGTACGCGTGCGATTGACGCAAACTTCGGGAACCGAGAGACGCTCGACTCCTGCAACAAGGCCGGCCGCAATGAGAAAGGCAGCCGATGAAGGATCGCCGGGCACCGAGACTTTTCCGCCAGCGAGTTTGCCGTCCCAGCCACTTGGATCAATTCGAATCACGCGTCCGTCAACGGTGAGCGGAGCGCCCATGTGGGCCAACATCAACTCGGTGTGATTGCGCGATCGACCGGGCTCGACAACTTCGGTGATGCCTTCGGCGAAGAGGCCGGCGAGCAGCAGCGCGCTCTTAACCTGCGCCGATGCAACCGGTTGCTCGTAGCGAATGCCACGCAAGCGGTCTTCGCCCAAGCCTCGAACGGTTAGCGGCGGATAGTACTCGCCTTCGCGTTTTCCCGAGGCACCTTCGATACGCGCTCCCATCGTCGTGAGCGGATCGGTAACGCGTCGCATGGGTCGACCGGTGAGCGAGTGGTCACCCGTCATTACCGAGTCGAAGGACTGTGCGCACAGCAGGCCACAGAGAAGCCGCATGGTCGTGCCCGAGTTGCCGCAATCGATAGCCTCTGCCGCCTTCTTTAGGCCGCGCAGCCCAACGCCTTGGACAGCGAGTTGGCCGGTTGGCAGCGTTTCGATTTCAACGCCCATGGCAGCCATCGCATCGCGGGTGCGCTGGTTGTCTTGGCCACCGGAGAGGCCGCGAATGACGGTCTTGCCTTCGGCGATGGCGCCAAAGAGAAGCGAGCGGTGCCCAACAGACTTATCGCCTGGAACGTTGGCAATGCCGATGAGAGGTTTGGTTGCGGGAGATACGATAAAGCTAGTCATGTGCTGCCGATTGCTGAGGCGATTGAAGTTGTCGAAGCAAGCGCTCTGCAACAAGAGCAAGGCGCTTTGGGCTTAGGAGGAATACTACCTTTACAGACTTGCCGCTGCGAATTACCCGCGCAGATGCGAGCGGTGAGGCCAGCCCGAGATAGCGAATGAGCGGCCGCTTTGCCATGCGCACGCGCAGCTTGTCGAGTGCACCAGCGAGGCGTGAATACGATACGTCGGACTCGCCAGCAACACTTGCGACAATCGCCAAGTCGTCGACTACATCGCCCCAAAGCGCCAGGGATATCGGGACTTCACTCATGCCAACCCTGGATGCCACTGCGACCCGAGCATCAAAGTCGAGCCTTGCGACAGCGCGAACAGCGGCTCCTGCTGCCTCGGAAGGCATGATGTCGGCACGCAAGCGAAGCAACTCTACGTCGGTGAGCATGCTCTCCCCCTGGCCTGCACCAACCGCCACCGCCTGGGCGACAAGCTCTGGGTCGCCAACCGCGTAGCGACTCTCGCCCACAGCTGCTGCGCCTGAAAGCTCTTGGCCTTCCATCGCTTGCACAAGGACGAGTTGCTTGGCCGAATCTCCAATTCCGTAGACGCAAACCAGTAGGGCATCGGCCTGGGTTAACAGGTCGCCTTCAACGATTTGCTCGCGCTGATCCGGCCCCGAGAGTGCCGTAAGAATAGTTCCTACAACTGCATTGTTGCGAAGCCTGGCCAAATCGACTTCGAGTATGAGGTCGGCGCCAAGGGGAGCAGCGGATAACAGACCATCGCCCGCTGTTGTGGCCCGCTCGGGCAATGGCGATACCACCGGCTCTGTGGCGGCGCCGCACGCCATTTGCGATACAAGTGCCACACACAGCGCCAAGCACAGGTATCGCACTTAATTCAAGACGCTTCGCAGTGCAGCCAAGCAGCGCTCGTTCTGAGCTTCGGTTCCGATCGAGATGCGCAAATGCGTTGCTAATCCCCAAACCGCCATCGGCCGAACGATGACGCCTTCTCGCAAGAGTGCATCGTAAACCTCTTCGGCTGGTCGCTTCACATCGATTAGAACGAAATTGCCCAAACTTGGGTAGGCGACGACACCGAGGTCCGGAGCTGCGGCCCGGAACTTCGCGATGCCAATTTTTGCGAGTTTGGCCGAGCGCTCGACATGAGCGGTATCGGCAAGCGACGCCCTGGCGGCTTCTTGGCCAACAAGATTTACGTTAAACGGGCGGCGCAGGCGATTTAGAAAGTCGGCAACGTCGCTGCTGCAGATGCCGTATCCGACGCGCATGCCAGCCAATCCATAGATCTTTGAAAAGGTGCGAAGTGTTACCAGCAAAGGCCTATCCTGTGCGTAGTCCTGCGACTTTGGATAGTCGTCGTCGGCAACCTCGGCATACTCGTGATAGGCCTCGTCGATCACCACGATGGCATGCGAAGGAACACCAGCTAAGAGTTTTTCTAGCTGCTGTCGGTTGAGATGAGCGCCGGTTGGATTGTTTGGATTGGCAATTAAGATCAACCGAGTTCGCTCGGTGACCTTTGCAAGCAGTGCATCGACATCACAGCCTAAGTTCTCGGTGACGTCGGCTTCGACAAATTCACAGCCGTGCGCCAAGGTTTGCACGCGGTAACTAATGAATGCGTACTTGTGACTTAGAACTTGGTCGCGGCCAGGTACACAGAACGCACCGATGAGCATTTGAATTACTTCGTTGCAGCCGCTGCCAAAGACCAAACGCTGCGGATCAATCCCGTGCATTTCAGCCAGGTCGCGTCGAAGGTAGTACGCGGCTCCATCGGGATAGAGGTGACAATCGCCAAGCACCTTGGCTGCCGCCTCAATCGCCAATGGCGACGGCCCAAGAGGATTCTCGTTGGATGCCATCTTCACCGCGCCCGTAATCCCAATTTCGCGTTCCACCTCCTCGATAGGCTTACCGGGTTGATACGGCTTTAGGTTTCGAATGTTCTCGCGAACGAGTTCGGAAGGTGTCTGATTGGCGTTGTTACTACTCATGGTTGTCTGCCTTTTGGTACGTGCCCAGCACTTTGAAGAGGTCACAGCGCTCGCCGAGAATGTTGAGGACCTCGGCGACCTTTGCTTCATCGGCTCGCCCGTCGAGATCTAAGAAGAACACATAATCCCATGCCTTGCGTTTGCTCGGGCGGCTCTCAATCTTCGAGAGATTAATTGCGCGACGCTCAAAGTGCGTGAGCACCTCAAGCAAGGCTCCTGGGGTGTCGGGCAAGGTCATCAAGAGCGATGTCTTGAGGTTGTCGGCCTGGCCAACGGCTTGCGAATCCTTGCCGACGACGAGAAAACGCGTGACGTTGTCGTGGTGGTCCTGAAGGTTTCGTCGCAACACCATGAGCCCGTACATGCGCGCTGCCATCTGCCCCGAAACCGCAGCACCCGCCGGATCTTCTTTTGCGGCACGTGCAGCATCCGCGGTGGAGGCGCTTGGAACCAAGCTCGCCTGTTTAAGATTTGCACTCAGCCATCCGCGGCATTGCGCCAAGGCCTGCGGGTGCGAGTAAACCCGCTCGATTTGGTTTTCCTTCAAACCGTCTCTTGCCAAGAGGCAGTGTTCAATATCGACCACGATCTCGGCGACAATCTTTAGCGAGGAATCGACAAAGCAATCGAGAGTGTGGTTCACGACGCCTTCAGAAGAGTTCTCAACTGGCACCACACCGAAGGCCGCCTCACCGCGCTCGACTTCGGCAAAGACAGCATCGATGGTCCCGCACGGAACCGTCTTGGCCGAACTTCCGAAGTGACGCTTTACCGCTTGGTGCGTGAAGGTGGCCTCGGGCCCGAGGTAGGCCACTTCCATGCCCTGTTCCAGACTGAGGCAGGCGCTGACGATCTCCTGAAAGACCGGCCGAATCGCTTCTCCGGGAAACGGTCCAGGGTTGTCAGCCTGTAGGCTATCGATGAGCGAGCGCTCGCGCTCGGGACGGTAAAAACTCGCAGTCCCGTGCCGTTTGGCCTCGGCAACTTCCTGCGCTAAGGCCGCTCGATCGTTGAGCAGCTTAAGAAGACCTTTGTCGACCGCATCAATGCGTTCGCGCAATTGGCCCAAGGCCTTCTCAGCATCTGACATACCCGGGAATTTACACAATATTGCGCCAGTTGATAGGCTGACCCCATCCAAACCCGTTGCGTATCCATAGGGAGCTGACTTCGGGTTCTCGAAAGAAAAACACCTGCTTCCTAGCAATCCACACACCACCTCGCTGTAACTACCAGTACTCTGGGACGTACGAGATGTTGTCGGGTGGGAAACCACCGATACAGAGCACTGGAAAAACTTCATGAGTAAGCGACTAATCACACGAGCCCTAACCTCTGCCCTTCTCACTCTTGGGGCCTATCTCCTTCTCACCGCCCTACTGCCGAGTTCGGCACAAGCCGATGAGGGCGCTGAGTTTGCAAAAACACTGGAGAAGGGGTGGGTCTGGGCCTACCTCGCTGCGTTTGGAACTGGTGTGGTCACGAGCCTCACCCCTTGCGTCTACCCAATGATTCCGATCACCGTCGCGGTCTTTGGAAGCAAGGACGAAGGCACGAGCCGAGCCAAAGCGTTCGTACTCGCCGCTTGCTACGTCGGTGGCATGGGCGTTCTCTTCGCTGTGCTCGGCGTGGCATTCGCAAAAGCGGGCAAATCTGCTGGCACCCTACTCGCCGACCCAAAGGTCATCGTTCCGCTGGCAATCCTTCTTGTCGTTCTCTCAACATCGCTCTTCGGTGCATTTGAACTTCGCCTTCCCCACTCTGTGCAGAACCGTCTCAACACCGTTGGTGGCAAAGGCTATGGCGGCGCCTTCGGAATGGGTCTTGTCGGCGGCTTGGTGGCAGCTCCATGCACAGGTCCCTTCCTCGCTGGCATGCTTCTGTGGGTTGCCTCAACGGGAAATACGGTTGTCGGTGGCACCCTTCTCTTTACCTACGCTCTAGGAGTTGGCGTTCTCTTCTTTGTTCTCGCAGTCACATCCATGTCCATTCCAAAGAGTGGCGCTTGGATGGAGGGCATCAAGAACTTTGGCGGCATTGGTCTTTTGGCTGTGGCAATCCACTTTCTTCGCCCCGTCTGGCCTGCGATTGATAATGCGAGCACTGCTGCCATTGCTGCCGTCGGTTCGCCAACCGGGCTGCTCTTTGTTGGCATTGCCCTTGGCATTGTTGGTGTTGCCCTCGGTTCGATTCACCTGAGCTTCCACGGCAGCGCTGCCATGAAAGCGCGCAAGACCTTGGCCGTTGCCTTCACCGTCGTCGGCATTACTGCTGGCGTCTCGGGAATTTTGGTTCCCGACCGCATCCTCGAATGGCGCCACGACGAGAAGATTGCCTTTGCCGATGCCAAAGCCGAAGACAAAGGCGTACTCATCGATTTTGGCGCCTCCTGGTGTGCTCCCTGCAAGATTATCGAAAGGGTCTTTGGAGAAAAAGATGTCTTCACTGCGCTCAACAACGACTTCATCCCTTTAAAGTTTGATGTTAGCGAAGATACCGATGCCAACGCAGCACTGCAGAAGCGCTACGAAGCAACCACGTTGCCAGCGGTCCTCTTCTTGGACTCCGACGGCAACGAGCTGATGCGCTACACGGGCAAATCGCCAGACGCGAAGAGCATGCTGAAGTTTATTGGCGAGGCTCGCGCGGCGCTTCGTGCGAACAAGACCGCTCAAGCGCCGTAGTCCGAGTGACCTCTAGAGTGCGATTCTATCTCGTTGGTAATGAAAGCCAGCGGTTGTCTTACTTCTCTTGTTCCAAAGTAGCGCGGGCAGCCTGGCTATGGCGACGATGTGCTGGTGCCACAAGATGATCCCATCTATGCCCTTTATCGCAGCCATGATCTACCAGGCGACATCTCAGAGCTTCTGGTCTCAAGTCATGACGCCGCTGCGATGCTTTTGGCGTACGACAGGCGTGTAAAGAATCAGCGCTAAAGTGTACTCGCTGCGATGGTATGCGGGATAGTTTATAGTCACGATGTGATTCGCGTTTTCACACGAAGCAACGAGCGCCGAGAACTTGAGGTCAAGGACACCGAAGTCCTGACTCGTTACGTTGTCGGAGGCGAGCACGCGGATGAGTCACCCGTGATGTTTGGTTCAGCGCTAAAGGCAAAGTGGGAGGCTGACCAAATGTGCCGAGCTTGGCAAGAACTCGGCTTTGTGCGAGTGGACGAGGGAGAGGACGAACTGTGCGATTTGGACTTCGAGCGAGCCCTTCTTGACGAACCTGATGACCTTGAACATCGATTGGTCTATGGCGATTGGCTGGCAGAGCGAGGTGACCCTTGGGGCGAGCTAATTCTGGTGCAACACGCCTTGCGCCTGTTGCCGCGTTTTGGCGTGCGCGAGAAGCGAAACGAACTCCAGCGGATTGAGATGACTCTTCTCTTCGAGCATGCTGCGCTCATCTGGGGCCGACTTGGAGAAGTCATTCTAGATCCCCACACGCAGCGCTACGCCTTTGACCTCGTGCAAGCCAAGTGGGAGTGCGGGTTCATTCGAGAGGTTGAGATTTCCGACGAAGGGCACTACATGGACATGGTTGAGTCTGAGTTTGCTGCTCTTAGAGTTTCGCGCTTACTGCGGAGCGTTCATCTCGGGGGCCTAAGGTGGACCATACGGAACCTGGCCGTTGTAGCTCGGCAAACCTGGCCGCTTCTCGTGGAACTCGTCGTGAACCCAAAAGTGCCGGCCTATCCCGCGCCTCTTATGCCATTGTTGGATGGCTCGTCGGCGCCCAACCTAAAGCGGTTGCTGCTCCGCAATTGCAGGAACAGCGAATCTGCATACGAGGCACTTCTTCACAGCCCCATCGCCAGACAACTCACGGCCATCGAGATCGCCGCACACGACCATAGCGACCGAGGAATTGACTTGCTCGCCCAGGCACCACTGGTTTCGCTCGAGAACCTCTCGATCTCTGGTGTTCGAATGCCTCAGGATATCCGAGAACGTCTCGCCCACCTTGGAGCTAAGTTGCACATTCGCGAGAGTCGACATTCGGAACGATGAAGACCCGCCCGAACTACCCGACGGCGCCTTTCGTGAGCATCGAGGCCGCCACAGTCTGGGTGGATGCGTTTGTAACTTGGTACAACGGAAAGCACAGGAACAGCCCTATCGGCTTTGTAGCGCCAAATCAGCGCCACTGCGGCAAGATCGAGCAACTCCTTGCCAAGAGGCGGTGTTTACGAGGCGGCGAAGAAACAGAACCCGCGACGGTGGTCTGCTGCGACACGAAAATGGAAAGCTCCAAGCGAAGTTTCTAAACCCCGACAAGGAAACGATTGAGCGACTAAGAAAATAACTTAAGCGAGGCGCCAACTATGTTGACATTGAGAAGACAGTTGCATGCGGAGGCCCATCACGGCTGAACAACGTCCATGACCTCGTCCGACAACACACAGAAAAAGCCATCGCAAGTTAGAAGGCACGGTAGCCTAGATCATTGCGGAATCGAACAAACGTTCTCGTGACCTGACGCAAATCCGTCGGGGCTGAGCATGTCGCAGCCCGTGATTGTCACAAGCGTTTTCGGGGGGTAGCTACTGCGGGAAGACCTACTGGCGCGCAAGAATGCGTTTGATGGTCATTGCCTGCCAAGTACGCCCCTTGCGATGCGCTAGCCCTTCTTCCTTTTTCGCCAAGCGCCGTACTGGCAGAAGTGGACCCATAAAACGAGACAGCGCTTTAGGTGGTTTCCGTCTTGGGTTTACGCAGCCACTTGTTGTTGATTTTCAAAGTACACCTGGTCTGGGGTCGTCTGTTCAAGCCCATAGTGCCGTCTCTCTTCACTGTAAATTCTAATAAGTAGGTCTTAAGTGATTCGCGAGCATGGCGCATGCCCTCGTAGGCCTTGAGGTAAACCTCTTCGTATTTGACGCTTCGCCAAAGCCTTTCGATAAAGACGTTGTCGACCCATCGCTGCATGTTGTGCCGTGGCCAGTCTCTCCAGCGGAAGCCAGTCTGTGTCTTCTTCGTGCTAGAGCACTGTGCACACAAGGGCAGTTCCGTTTGGAACTGCCCTTTATCGTTTGTGCGTTACTTGATTTGCCAGCTGGAACGGAAGGTAAACATCGCGGCACCACCCATGGAGCTGTAGTGGTTGTCGACGTTATTTGCCACCGAGCCGAGGCCGGACTTTGTGAAGTAGCCAAACTGCACCGGAACGCTCACGCCGAGAGATAGAAGCTTGCTAAGGCGGTAGCCAACCAATCCGCGGCCCTCGAGGAGGAAGCCCTTGTCGGTGACTTCGCTATTGTCTAGCGGCGGATCCACTTGCTGCCCGGTGCCAACGCCAAAGCCCATGCCCATGCCAAGCTCGGCAAACCAGACGCCAGAGTCTGTGCCTTTGCCATCGTCGAAATCAATTTCGACGTCGAGCCCCGCCATAAACTGCGTCCAAGTTCCGTTGACGCCGCCATCGCCGAGGAATTGATCGTGCTGAATCCACGCATCGACGAAAAAGACTTCTGCGCCAACGAGAACGCCATAGCCAAGATTGCCGCGCTCTTGGTGAAACGCCTCGTCCTTGAGTTCACCAAACATGCCCTGCCCGACTGCGGCGCCGCCCCGGGCTTCGGCTCGAACCGTCAAGATATCAGCCTGGGCCGTATCTGAGGCGGCGCCAACGATGGCGAGAGACATAGTGGCGATGGACATGCTGGCGAGGGCCAGCGAAAGAGTCGATGCTGCGTGCTTCATACGATTGCCCAAGTGTATCGCGATAATGCACAGACGGTTGTGGGCCAGATCGCAGGGAGAGTTTGAGCCATGTATTGACCAGGCCATGGCAGAGGTGCACAGTCCGCCTCCGTGAGCGAGCTAATCGGTACCCGACGGCCAAGTAAGGCGCGTTCTGTGCGCACCTGGGTATCTCTGGTTGTCCTACTAACGGTGAGCCTCACAGTTGCCTACATTCTCTACCGGCGTGTTTCTAGCTACGCCCACCCCGAAACAAAAACGCCAAAAGGCGCGCTCCATGTCGACGCCACAGCGCCCGAGCAAGGCCTGCGTTTTGGCGATGCCATCCTGCGCTACGAAGGGCCGCTGGGTGTCCTGCACACCTCGGGCAGCGTTAGCGAAGTTGGGGCCCAGCACGGTCGCTTGCTCGCAAACCAAATCGACGAAATTCAACAATCGCTTCGCGACAATGTCACGAGCAGCGTTAGCAGTGAGGGTCTCTTTGGCGAGAGCCTGCACAACATTCGGCTGCGATGGCGATGGCGCACGTTGGACGATGGGGTTCCCGGCCATCAACTCGTCGAGTTGGCATCCATGGTGCGCGGCGCAAAAAAGAGCGGCGTTGGCCTGGGCTACGAGAACATGGTTCGGCAAAGCGCAGTCTTTGATGTTGGAGCTCCTGCCAAGCAAAGTTCCGGCGCAGGCATGTGGGCCCTTACGCGCGGGCTAACGCTGATTGCACCAATCGCCAGCGAACAAGGCAATCGCCTAATTGTCACGCGAACCATCGCAATGCCGGGGCTTAAAGACGGTGGCGAGACAATTCGCAGACGACCGCTCTTGCACATATCCAGGCCCGACGGTGCCCTTGCCCACGCAAGCCTTGGTTACCCAGGGTTGGTTGGGGTTCTAAGCGGCGTCAACGAATCTAGCCTAGGAGTTTTTCTGCACAACGTTCGCAGTGCGGATGTGCGCCTTACCCGCGAAGCACAGCCAAGTGCTCTGCTTGCAAAAGAAGTGTTGGAACACGCTCGGACCCTCGATGAAGCGGTCGCGATTTTGCGAAAGGCGACGATCCTTGGCAGTGCGGTCTTTGTGCTTGTCGACGGCAATACCCGCACTTGGGCTGTGGTGGAACGCAGCCCAAACACCACAGATGTGCGTCAAGACGAAGGAAGCGCAGCCATCGTAGATACCTTCGAGAGTTCAAAGTTTAAAGAAGATCCAATGCTGGACCGAAGCCGTCGCGCGCGCCCCATGATGCTGCGGCAAGCACGGGCAAAGCAGCTCTTGCGCCGCCCCCATGAGGATGCAAACGAGGTCGCCGATGTTCTGCGCGACCAGACATCGAGCACCGGTGCGCGACTCGCTCTGGGGCACCGCGCTGCGATCGACGACCCACAGAGCGTGCAGAGCGCTATCTTTGATCTGAGCAGTATGGTTCTCTGGGTATCGGAGACCGGCGATGCCAGCGGCGCGTTTCGAGCCATCGATCTTCGCCACGAACTCGCTGGCGAAAGTGGCCGCCCCGCTCCGCCGCCCGACATTGAAGCCTCAGAAGAATCCCAAGGAGCGCGTCACGCATCGCGAGAGGCCCGTAAGTTTCTTTGGAGAGCGCGCGCAGCATCGAACGCAGGAAATCGCAACCGGGCTCGCGAATTGGCAGCAGCGGCCTTGGCTCGCAGCCCCAATCTGCCCGAAGCACTTTTACTCGCAGGCCAACTCGCGCAAGACGACGATGATGAGTTGGCAGGCCGCGCACTCTTGCAGCGCTTTCTTGAGCTTGGCGCCGACGATTTGCGAGCAAAAGAGCAAGTGGAAGCCTGGCTCGGCCGCTAGCTTTCGTTGCCGCTGGAGACGAGTGCGTCCGCGCGCTCGTTGATGTAGGTCTCGATTGCGGTGTATCCGCTTTTCATCACCGTTTTGTGGTCTTTGCCGTTCGCAGGATCAAGCCCGCGACTTCGCTCCCAATCATCGGGCATGCCGTCGCCATCAGAATCGGCAGGTGCGGTCGTCGGGCTTAGGCCACTCATTAAGTCGCTCGGAATGCGTGCGCCCCACATGCCGCCTCGGTCGCGAACCTCTTGCACATCGCGAGTCGTGACCACATCACGAGGGAATGCCCCAGCCTTTTGCAAGACCTGCTCGTAAGCCAGCTGTGACGGTTGCGTCGTCACCGCAAAGTGCGGGCTCTCGGTCTCGCTAGCAATGTCAAAGGGCGTCTCCGAGCGAAACTGGCGACTGGAGCCATCTTCTTCGAGTTCTAGATACTCAAAGGCGGGATGCACAAAGGGCTTGATCCATGGGTCATCCACCACACCCGTAAAGTTCTTAGGGTCGTCGATATAATTATCGGCTAAGTAATACTGGAGATTGTGCCCCGGTTCGTCCCAATCAAAGTAGAAGGGAAACATCTCGTCACTTGGGCCACGCCTATAGGTATTGCCAACAATACTGATGTGTCCTGCCGCATTGTTGTTGTGCACAAAGCCCTGTCGGCAGTTGTAGCTAACGTTGTTAAGGATCTCGGATGGACCGTTTGCCACTGCAGGCGTGCGGCTCTTGTGATGAACAAAGAGATTGTGGTGCAAGGAGATTTCCCAGCCGTCCTCACCCTGGATGAGGCCGTAGTTGTGCTTGCCCTCCGGATGCCCACCAATGGCCGACTCCTCAATCGTCGACCACTGAACGGTCACTTGATCGGCTTCGTAAAGATCGACGTTCTCGTCTACACCAAAGGCAATCGACATGTGATCGAGAATTACCAGACGACTTAGTGAAAGCTGCAGAGCGTCGAACTGCTGCCCTTCTCGGCCCTTGTAGGCCGCGGGACGAATTCGCAAGTGGCGCATGATGATGTTGTCGACGCCCGATTCGTAGGCCGCGTAAAGTTGCCCTCGAATCGTGATGCCTCCGCCTGGAGCGGTTTGCCCCGCGATGGTGAGGTTGCCGTGGGGAATCTCGAGCATGCCTGCATCAATCACCCCACTCACGGCAAAGACAATGGTTCGGGGGCCACGAGCCGTTAATGCCGCACGCAGCGAACCTGGGCCACTGGAGTTTAGTGTCGTAACCGTGATGACACGCCCGCCTCGGCCACCAGTGGCGGCGGCGCCAAAGCCCTCTGCCCCGGGAAACGCTGGCAGCGCGCGATTGCCAAGGGGAGCGGCAGATGTGCCTCCTCCTCCGCTTCCGCCGCCTGGTCCCGATGCCGGCGGCAGGGGGCCGCAGCTGAGTGCCCAGGTGGCTACGCCCGCAACCCCAAAGGTCTTGCGAAGTATTCTTACAAGGCGATTCTCCGTGGACATCATGCTCTGCAGTATACCCACGTGCCCGGGCTTATCTAAAGCGCATCAGAACGTCACAGTGGCCTTTGCCCTCGGCACCGAGAAATTGTCCCGAGACTCCAAGTGATTCGTCCTGACGAAAGGCTCGCAACGCCAGCGAAGAGCGCTGCCCCGAGAAGAAGGGCCGGCGAAAACTGAGTGCCACCTCCCGCGATAACACGGCATGCTTGACGCCGAGTTCGTCAAAGCGCACGTGGGCGGCGTCTTCAAACATGCGCGGATAGACAAGAGAATTGACGTGCTGATTCGAGTCGCAATGATGCGGGGCAAAGAGCGGCTGGTAGACGGCGTTTTGGGGCTCCGGATCTAGCCACTCTAAGGCGTCCTCGTCAGGCTGGCTTGGCGAGGCGATCCACGAGACTTCGCACGAGGGAATGGCAGGCACGCCGGGAATCTCAAGTTTGCGCACCCGACGATCTCCGGGCGCCGCAAAGAGTTTGGTGAAGACGTGCCGGGCAAAGACTTCGCCGGCCAGCACCGTCTCGCCTGCCCCTTCGGGCTGTGCCCCGAGAACACTGCCACGAGTTGCATAGATTCGCGCGCGCATGTCCAAGACAATCCGCGCCACGCCGCCCTCCTCGTCCTTTGTGTGCGCGAGCAGAGCCTCTCCCTCGCAGTGTGCAGGCCTGCCAACATGCACCCGCTCGTCTGTGCCGCGCATCCACATCTGGGCCAATATTGGAATTATTCCTACGTTCCGGGCGTTCCACACCGGCATCGATTGCACGCTCTCGCGCCACACGGTGCCAAGAGCCTGGGGCATTCCCATCGTCATAAGCCGACCATCTTGGCAAACATCTTCGTAGCGCATCGCAAGAGCCGCCTTGGTGCGAACGACTTCGGCCCCTAAAGGCATATCGGGAACATCGGACATCGGCGCCAGCATAGCAGCGGGAGGCCACCTAGCCACTTCGCGCCTCTTGCCTCCGAACCCGCAATCTGCAACGCGCAAAACACCTGCGCCGCCCCTTCATGCACCAATAGCTGGTCTGAGCCCCGATTCGACGCTCCACTTGGCACCAAAATTGTCTTGGACGCGGTAGTGGCGAGGTTATAGCGCTGGCTCAGAGCGGCACCAATACCCAAGTCTGGTAACTGCTCGTGCAACCGTAGTCCAACAAGCAATCTTTGAAAGTGCCTTGGCTTCGATGCCGCGCTAGACTTTGGCCTCGATGTCGATCTTCAAAACTCTGCTCCTCGCGAGCGCCGTCGTTCTCGGCGCTTCCGACGTACACGCTCAGCAAGAGGCGCAAGGCTTGGGCATCGAAGAGAAGCCCTCGCTTTGGGGCGCGACGGATGACAAGGCCGAGAAGTTTCGTGCACTGATGCAAGAGGCCGATGACCTCGCGTTGGACTCGATTCAGTACGATACCCCACCACAAGACCGCGCAGGCCTCGCCGAAAAGGCAATGCGTGCGTATGAGGCCGCCAGCGAGCTCAACCCAGAGAGCCCCGAGCCTCATTTTCGAGCGGCGATGGTGAGCAATCAATTTGCGACCGAAGCAAATTTTCCCGCGCCAAGAGCTCTCGATCGGGCCATTGCGCATCTCGAAGCGTTCGAGAATTTGGCAGCGCTCGACCCGCGGCTGCCAAGCGTCTACTTTCAACGCTCGATTCTGCGAACCAAGCGAGATGGAAAAGAAAACCTTGAAAAGGGCGTGGCCGACTACGAGAGCCAGCTCGCGCTTATCGATCAAAGCGCCATCGAGGCTCGCGTTCAGACAGGTATAATTCTTAGTAACAGAGCAGAGCTTCTCATGATGCTTGGCCGTCTTGAAGAATCGATTGCCAGTTACGAGCAGGCGCTCGAATTTGGCGACGCCATCACGCATGGCTATGGGTTGGCTGTAGCGCTTGACCGAGATGGCCAAGGGTTTCGCGCTCGCCAAGTTGCAAGAAAATTTGCGTTAATGGATACTGGCAACGCGCTTGGAGTCAACGGAACGTTTTACACACCGGCCGGCGAGGTCTTCTATTACGAAGCTATTCGAGCCGAGAGCCTTGCGAACTATCGCCTGGCTGAAACCGCCTACCGCGCCTTCTTGCAGCGTTTGCCAAACTCGCAGTTCGCGCCACAGGCCCGCAAGAACCTCGAGGCCGTTAAACCGAAAGCCAAGTCCCAACCGGCTCCGAAACGGCCGCGTCTTCCAGTTATTCGGAGGCCGTTTTGAACAAGCGCGCAGCATTGGTGTGCTCAGCACTGGCTGCGTTGTTGCTCGCGTCTTCGGCCGCCAACGCGCAAAGCTGGAAGCATGAAGCGCTCGTCGACAAGGACATAGAAGCCGAGCAGTACAGCAAATTTTGGGAAGAGACTCTGCACGGATTTGATGGCGACTTTGACGGGCTTCTAGAGCAAGCGAGCGAACTCCAGCGCAGTCGAATGGCTAGCCAAAAAGATCTGGCTCTGCCAGTTCTCGAACAGGCCGCGAAACTCAAGCCAAACGACCCTAGGGTCCACTACCGAATAGGCAACCACTTCCAGCGCCTGGGCGAGTGGAAGGCCTGCGCCCGCTCGTACACAAACGTCTTCGAACTGGATCCTGCGTTTCGCGCAGTGGGTTCGACAGAAGTGCCGCTCGACGAGGGCCTTGGCCTGTGTCTCCTCTACGACGGCGAATTTGAAGGCGCGATCACGCACTTTAGAAGGCTGATAACGCAAGAGCACGAAACGCCAGGAATACAGCTTCGCTACGGCGAAGCGCTGATGGCACTTGGCCGCCTTGACGAGGCAATTTTCTCATTCCGGCGAGCCGAGCGATTGGCCCAGCGTCACTCGCGCAACTTGGCGCGGGAAACCGAATACGCGCTTGGAGTCGCTCTCGACCGAGCAGAGCAATTGGGCGAGTCGCGCGCGATCCTTGCCCGATTGACGTTACGAGACTCTCAACTCACGACGCTCTACTCCACCGATAAGGTCTACGCACCCGCGAGCGAAGAACTTTACTATCTTGGCCTAGCGTACGAGGTACAGGGCAATGTCCCCAGGGCAATTTACAGTTTCAGACGTTTTCTTAGTTTGGCTCCGAATTCGCCCTGGTCTAGCCATGCAAAGAGTCATCTGCAGCGCTCGGCCAAAGCCAAACTCGCGGCATCGCTCGACCTAAGCGGTTCGGCCCAATGGCCGCTCGAGGCACTGCGCGAAGCAATTCGCCAGAGCGAGCGGCCCCTTAGAAGTTGCCTCGAGGGCTACCCGGAAGTTTTGGTGACCATCACACTCTCGTCTCCGCTTAACCGGCCCGCGGTGGCACATCAGGCTCGAGCGGCGATTCGTGCCGAGACCAGCGCCCCGCGTCCCGACCTAAACAAGATTGTAGAATGCCTGGAATCGGCGGCTCGCAAGATTCGCATGCCCAAGCAAAGTGGCCTCATTGGTGGACATGGAACCGCAGAATTCACAATCCTCGGCACTCCAAAGCCCTGATTTTACTAAGCAACGAAGATCGCGAAGAGAATCGCAGTGCCGCCGGGGGTACGGCCAGTATAGACTTTTGCATGTAAGCAAAGCAGCGCAGGCCACGACGAGCTTGGATCTCACGCAGCACAAACTGTGAGGGACCGGGACTTAGGATCTGCGTCCGAACACCCCTAACGTCAAAACGACATCAAAAGAAAAGAGGGCGGAATGAAGACTAAGAAGGTCACCATCCACACCTTGGAATCCATGAAAACGCGCGGTGAGAAAATCACCATGCTAACGGCATACGACGCCACCTTCGCTCAGCTTCTGGACGAGAGCCAGATCGACTTGCTGCTGGTGGGTGACTCGCTTGGAATGGTCGTGCAAGGGCACGAGACCACCCTGCCCGTCACGTTGGAAGACATTATTTATCACTGCCGCGCCGTTGCGCGCGGAACCCAGCGCGCACACATCGTTGGCGACATGCCCTTCATGTCGTATCAGTCCTCGGTTCACGAGGCGATGGCAAACGCCGGACGCCTTATTAAAGAAGGTGGCGCGCACTCGGTAAAACTCGAAGGCGGTGCACAACACGCAGAGCTTGTCTCACAACTTGTCTCCGCTGGAATTCCCGTAATGGGCCACATCGGCCTAACGCCGCAAAGCGTGCACACCATGGGCGGCTTTAAAGTCCAGGGCCGCGGCGAGGGCGAAGCGGAGCGGCTTCTGCAAGACGCCCTTACGCTGCAAGAAGCGGGCGCTTACTCAATTGTTCTTGAGGGCATTCCAAGCGTAATTGCCAAGACCATTAGCGAGACCTTGCACATTCCGACAATCGGTATTGGTGCCGGCCCGGACTGCGATGGGCAGGTGCTTGTCATCTACGACTTGCTCGGCATGAACGATAGCTTTAAGCCGCGCTTTGTTCGCCGCTACGAGCACCTTGCAACGCGAATTCGCACCGCAGTGGATGCCTACGCAGCCGATGTAAAGAACGGCGCATTCCCATCCGAGCAAGAGAGTTTCTTTATGGACAAGGCGCAGCGACCCAAAAGCCAAAGCGCTTCGGTCTCGGCAATTGCTCTCGCCGGCGGCTGCGGCCCCGAGCCTCTCTCAGAACTTTCCCAAGCATCGGATGCGGCGGCGACACCTGAGAGCAGCATGTACTCGACCGTGCACAAGCCAAAGTCGTGAGCATCGAAATTCTCCGCACGCCCGCCGAGCTTCGCGAGCGGGCCTTCACCCTTCGGGGCCAAGGCTCGCGCATTGGGCTGGTTCCAACCATGGGCGCGCTACACGAGGGGCACCTAAGTCTTCTTCGCAAAGCGCGGCCGCTGTGCGACACGCTCATCATGAGCATCTTTGTCAATCCAACCCAATTTGCCGCCGGCGAAGACTTGGAGAAATACCCGCGAGACGAAGCTGCCGATTTGGCCCTAGCTGCCGAGTGCGGCGTCGACTTAGCGTTTTGCCCAACCGCCGAGGCGATGTATCCCGAGGGCTACCAAACGACTATCACCCTTCCAAAACTCGCCGAGCCTCTGTGCGGTGCCAAGCGCCCAGGGCACTTTAACGGCGTGGCCACTGTGGTTAGCAAGCTCTTTAATGCCGCCCTGCCCCACGTTGCTGTCTTTGGCGAGAAAGATTTTCAGCAGCTCGCGATCTTGCGGCAGCTCAATGCCGATCTTGATTTTGGAATTGAGATCCTTGGAGGGCCCATTGTGCGGGAAGCCGATGGGCTGGCGCTTTCCTCGCGCAACGCCTACCTCAGCGCCGACGAGCGCAAGCAGGCGCCCCGCTTACAACAGGGGCTGCAGGCTGCTGCGCAACGGCTGGCAGAAGGCGTGACCGATGCCTCGGTACTGGTTTCGGCCGCTCGGGCAATCGTCGGCTCCGCACCGCTGGCGCAGATCGAGTATTTAGAGATTCGCTCGGCAACGACCCTAGAGGATGTGCGTGATGTACACGAGCCGGCGCTTATCGCGGTGGCTGCGCGATTTGGGAACACCCGGCTCATCGACAATCTCATGCTTGTGCCCTGAGGCATCTCACCCGTGCTTTGGTGCATTGGACAGCCAAAACCGGTACCCTCGGCGCATGCGTTCCTTCGGAAAAGTTGTCTCCCTACTCTGTCTGCCCGTTCTTGCCCTCGCCTGCTCGGCAGACGCTCCGATGGACGCTGACGCCTCTGGCCAGCCCCGCGTCGATGGCGGCGGACTCACGATTCCCGATGCGCAAGGAGTGCGCGTGGATGCACAGCCAGGCACAAGCCCCGATGCCATGGTGCAAGTGACCTGCGATGGCGAGGATACCGAGCCGAACAATGTGCAGGGTGATGCGCAGGGGCTGCCGACTAGTGACGACTGCGACTACGATCCAAAGGACCCCGTACCAGGCGAAGGTGGCTCGATTGCCGGCTCCGTAATCAGTGGAAACGAAGACTGGTTCACCTATGCAGCCACCGACTTCGCCTTCTGTCAGGTGGATCCGAGTGTGGAAGTCATTGGCAACGTTCGAGTCTGTATGATTCTTGCCTGCAACAGTGGCGGCACTCAGCTTACCTGTCCAAGTGGCACGACCGAGGTGGGTGGAGAACAACTTGGCTGCTGTGGCGATGCGGCCTTCGCTATTGAAGGCTATGACTGCGACACCAATGACGAGGCATCAAAAGTGGACATACAGGTAACAGCGCTCAGCCCCAACACCTGCGAAAACTACACAATCAACTATTCCTTCTAGAAGAACGTCTTTGGCAACCGCCTGAGACTCTAGATTAAGAATACTTCTCAAAGTCGACGCGCGCGCGTCATCGCGCGCCAACGGAACCGTGTAATGGCCCACGCCGCCGCCTGGCCGGCGGCTTACCCATCTAAGCATGAAACGCTGGCAGCTTCGCGCTTGTGTTCGCGGGCTCTCGACGTAGAATCCGCACCCATGCGGCAACACATAACGACTCTACTACATTGTCGGCTCGACACCCGAGATGATGACCTTAGGCGGCGGCGTTGTGATCAATCCAATGGGCACCCGCGATGGCTACGTGGCCAAGCTCAGCAACAGCCATGAGACTCTCTGGGGGGTGGCTCTGCCATCTAGCTCCGAGAGCCGCGCTACCGCCTGTGCTCTCGATGCTCGAGGTGACCTGGTCATTGGCGGCTCATTTCTAACCGACGTAAAACTCGCGCCCACGAGCCCGGTGCACATCGGGTCTGGCACCTTTGTCGCCAAGTACCGCGGCAACAGCGGAGAGCTTGCGTGGAGAACCTTCGGCAGCGGGGAGACTACTGTGCAGGCACTCTCCAGCGATTCTGTCGGACGATCGACTGCGCTCTACCAGCTTACGGACGAAGATGTCACCATCGGTGGCACCCTCTATCCGGCCGACTCAGGCCCAAATATGTTGCTGGTGCAGTACGCCCCTTAGGTAGCCAGCCCAAGACGCTAGAGATATCTTTGCCGACATGGTGTTGCGCATGATCTCAAGCGAAGACGGTACGAAGCCTTGTGTCATCGTTTGCGAGAGTGATGTTCCCAAAGCCTTTGTGAGCTGCATGTCGAAAGCTCACGAGGGTGACCTTGTTGGGATGCCGGTTTGGTACCTCCTGCCTGGAGATGTTGATCTCGTGATCGACGACAAGCGAGCGTACTTTGCCGATTGCGACCTCGAGGGAGAACTTTGGGCAATTGATGCAACGTCGCAATGGGCAGCCTCTGCTGTCGAGCAAGCGAGCGTTGGCGTTGTCATTTGCAGCCCCGAAAGCAGCGACGTGCAGAGCATCGAATACGATGACATTGCGGCTGGGATGCAGGCAGGCATCATGGAATTGTCTATTCACAATGTTGTGGATCGCCGGACGATGATCGACAGGCGATTGAGCTAGGACATCTCAGACTTGAGTGCTCGGCTTAGGGCTTTGCGTTCTTGGCCAGCCAGCCATTCACCGTCTCGAGGTCTTCGTTGGCGCTCTCGCCCACCGCCGCAAATCGCTTTTTCGCGCGGGTGGCCAAGGCGAGCGCCTCAGTTGGCGCTTGCGGGCCCGATGCGAACAGCGCCTTTGCTAAGAGAAACTCTGTTTGCCCAAGGCCGGTCGGATCTGAATCGGGCGCTTCGCGAATCGCCAAGGCTCGCCTTAGCGGCGCTATCGCAAGCTGTGCCTTGCCGGTTTTAAGCTGCGTTTTTCCGATAGCATTTAAGGCAAAGCCAACATACTGGTGCTCGCCGCCCAAGGCTTCCTCAAAAATCGACAGTGCGCGCTCTTGGTAGTCCATCGCCAGTGGATAGTCCTCGGTATCAAAAGCGAGATTGCCGAGGTTGTGAAGAGCGATGCCGACGTATGGGTGCTTGCCTCCCAGCTTGACCTCCTTGATTGCAAGGCCGCGCCGCAAGTAGTCGCCGGCGGTCTCGTACTCGCCAACCTCTCGAAGAAAATCTCCAAAGTTTGACAAGACTTGGCCAAGGTCTGGATGCATCGGTTCCAGTGCGGCCTCCTGAATTGCCAACGCCCGCTCGTATCGGGATCGCGCGCTTGGAACGTCGTTCTTAAGACGAGCTAAGTGTGCGAGCACGGTTAGCGGACCTGCCAGATCTGGGTGAGTCGGCCCGAGCGCCTGCTCTCGAATCCGAAGGCTGCGACTGCACGCAGCTTCGGCTTCTTCGTAGTGGGCGCTCGCTTGATAGGCCGAGCAGGTGTTTAACAAGACCCTAGCAATGTCTGGGTGGTTGGCACCTACGAGTTTTTCTTGCAACGCCAGAGACTGGGAAAGCTCTTCGATGGCGCTGGCGTGCTTGCCTTGCGAGAACGCCACAATGCCGAGATTGAGATGGATCTGCGCGATGCGAGAGACGCTGCCGCTGTCACCCTTAAGTAGTGTGAGCACCTTGCGATAGTCGCTCTCGGCCTCGGGGTATTTCCCTTGCCGCAGATGAACCGTAGCCCGAGCCGCAAGGAGCTTTGCGCGATGAACGGGCTGTTCTCCAGCGCGCAGGATTGCCGCATCCACCCAAGGTTCCAAACGAATCGCCTCATCGTAGTCCGAGGTCTTAACCGCGATGTTCTCGCGCAGAAGCCAAGCATCCGCGACGCGATGATCATCGCCAGCGGTGGAAGCGACCTTTACAAGCTGTGCGACAAAGGCCTCGCTCTCATCGAAGTTTGCGAGCTCGTAGTTTAGATATGCCGCCTCGTACAGCGCACTCATATAGAGCGGTGCGTAGCCAAGTGCGCGGCTCTCGACAAGGGCACCTTCGGCAACCGCAAGGGCGTCGGCTGGCTGCCCAACGTTTTCAAGAGCCGCTGCGCGATCCAGGGTCGCTTCGAGTCTTGCCAGTGTGCCCGCAGTCTTAGGATCGGTAGGCCTCTCCTCAATGCGAAGGAGTGCGTCGGTATCGCTGCACTCGGCAATGCCAGGCAGGTTGTGCGCAGCCGACGCTGCAACACTTGCAAATTCTGGCCGTGATGCTTGCTCTAAGAACAGTTCGGTCTGGGTGTTAAACCCTGCGAGGCGCCTTTGCAGGCAGTGCACTCGCAAGTCCATTAGGTTGGCGGATTGATGGCCATCGATGCGAGTGGCTTCGCATGTTTGCACTCGCGTGGCCAGCCAATCCTCCGAGTAGCCGTCAAAGGCCAGGCTCACTCGCTCAAAGGCTTCGAGTGCGTTTGGGTTGGGATTGCTGGCAAATGCTTGTTGCAAGCGGGTGCGTTTCGCATCATCCCAAACGCCCTCAAGCTCTTCGTTTGGCGCCGAACACAGTGCAGCAGCCCCGCGCCATGGAGCAAAGACCACGAGTGCAAGCGCGCCGCACAGTGCAGCCACCGCCGCACCAAGATACCAACGCGAGTTCGCTCGACTGACGTCCGGTTCGAGAGCTGCAAGTAGCTCGTGCATCGAGCCGTGCCTTGCAGATGGAATGCGCGCAAGCCCGGAAACGATGGCGCGATGCACCTGCTTTGGGACTTCTCGAATATCTTTGGGCTCGGAGATTCGCTCGGCCTCGATGGCATCTCGAATCTCTTTCCCCGTGTGTCCCGCGAACGGGGAAACGCCGTACAGCGCCTCGTAGAAAGCAACGCAGAAAGAAAACTGGTCGCTGGCGGGCCCGACCGGTTCGGCATCAAATTGTTCCGGGCTCATGTAGAGCGCGGTTCCAAGCCGCGTGCCAGTTTGGGTTAGCGTTGTGCTTGCGTCGCCGCTCTCGCCAATTGGGCTCTCGCTTGAGCCGCGAGCAAAGCGCTGCCCACCGTCACCATCAGAATTTTTCTCATCAATACTCCCAAACGTGACGAGACCAAAGTCGCCCACCTTGACAGCCCCGTCTTTTGAGACGAAGACATTATCGGGTTTAAAATCGCGGTGCACGATGCCCGCATCGTGAGCGGCGGCGAGCCCGGCACCAGCCTGCATAAAGGCATCGGTGATTTCGTCCGTACCTCGCTTAGGAGTGCCGGCAAGCCACTGGCGCAAGTTAAGGCCATCGACAAACTCCATCGCGACAAAGACTTGATCATCGGCGACGCCGGTATCGTGCACCGCAACCACGTTTGGATGAACAAGCCGCGCCATGGCCTTTGCCTCGCGCAAAAAGCGGTCGTCTCGCGAAGGCCCTAGACGCGGCTTTCCGCTGCCTCGATCGCGATGCAAAAGCTTGATGGCAACCTTGCGGTCAAGCTTTGGATCGTAGGCCTGATAGACGATGCCCATTGCGCCTTGGCCGACAATATCGAGCACGACATAGCGTCCCAGCGTTGGTGCCGCAACAGGCGGTTCCGCGTCCCCCTCCTCCTCGGAGAGTGTTCCCGCCAAAGCGGCGACAAGCATTCGGCACTCGTCGCAGGAGTCCAAGTGCTCGTCGATTGGCTCGAGTTGTTGTGGCGGTAACTTCGCTTTCACGAAATCGGCCACAACCTTGTCTGACAAGCACTCCACGGTGCCGAGCCGTACCACAGATTTGCGCACGCCAACGAGCCTTTTCATTGCTACTCCACCGAGCTAGGCTGCCCTCGTGGCAAAGCGCGAGAACGATGAACTGTGGCGCGAAGGAACCCGCACTTGGCCGGGCCTAAACCTAGACGAGAGTATATTTCTCGGCTTTCTTCACTCGTTGGAAGCCCGGAGCCAAGAGGCCAGCAACAGCGACTCTACTTCCGAAGCGGAAACTCATGAAACCGACGCGGAAGAACTTTTCCTGGTTTGCTCGTGTTTGCATGAAGTTCCCGGCGCCCACCAAGCCTTCCAAGAGCGCTACGTTGCCCGCGCACGGGCCGCCACAAGCCGCATGAATATTAGCGAGGCCCAGCGCGCAGATGTCGAGCAGCTGGCCTACGAGAAGCTCTTTGTTGCGCCACCAGGGCAAGAGCCCAAGATCTTGGACTATGTGGGGATGGGAAATCTCGCTGCGCTCACCCGCGTCATTGTTGTGCGAACTGCAATTAGCCAGTTGCGCAAACTCAAGCGGGAAGTTCTTTGCGATGATGTTGCGCTTGGGGAAATTTCGGAGGGCATCGCCGACCCAGGTCTCGATCTGGTTCGCAGCGACTTTAAGAAGGAATTTGCCCCAGCATTTGCCGCATCGCTTGCGACCCTTAGCGAGCGAGATCGAAACTTCCTGCGCTTGCGATTTGTCGATGGCCTGCCAGTCGAGCAAATCAGTCGCATGTACCAGATGCATCGCGTTACTGCCTCGCGAACCTTGTCGCGGATTCGGCGTTCCCTGCGAGACGAAACCCGCTCGCGCTTGCGCAGCAAACTGCAACTCACGCCCGAGACGCTCAACTCATTTATGCGCCTTGTCGATAGCCAACTCGATTTGAGTATTGAGTGGAGTTTGCAGTCTCGGGTCGACGAAGAGCAGGCGTAACAACGTCTAGCGACGCCGAGACGAGCTGCCCTCGCACGTAACTAGAACGCCGTTGGCTGCGCAGTCACCTGCGATTTCGGGCGCAGCACCATGTAGATAAGCCCACTGCCCTGCTGCCCCATCCGATCCGTGTTCGTAGAGTTCATGGCGACAGCAATCGCGGTCCCGCCCATGCCGCAGGCACGAGGCCTTGCAAGCTTTCGATTTTGGGCGGCCATCGGGTCTTGGTTCTTGGTGTCGAGAAAGGTGATATAGCCCAAAAGGTCCCAGGCCGAGTTAAAGCCCATGGACGTCATATCCACTTGGACAAACTCTAGAGCGCAATCAGGCGTTCTCGCCGGCGCGTGCATCATCCGCGTCTCGCTGATGCCGGCCTTCGGGCCACAGGCTGCCAAAGGCAGCGCAAGCACAAGCAACAGGGAAAGAAGAGAGAAGTTGCGCTGTATGCGGATGTTTGCAAGTGAGGTTTTCATAGCGTCTACCCGCTAAACGCATCTCGCTCTTCTTTGTAGCGCCTGTTTTCGATCTTTTTTTCGCAGGCTACGCCGTTGGCGCAAGCAACCAATCGAGGGAAGCTCTCGTAAACTCGCGGCCGTCCTCAACAACCTCGCCGTGACACATGATGACGCGCTGGTAGTCAAGGTCGAGCACAGCGCGTGCACTCCTTGCCATCGCCTCGCGGTCCTCGGCCATTTTGCGCCAGAGTTTACTTTGGGTTGCCCGTTTGTAGGAACCTGTCATCTTCAAAACAAGCGGCGAAAGCAGCCCTTTGGTGTCGTGAATGTTGAAGAAATAGTCCGCAACGATCAGCGTTCTCGAGGCTCTGTGACAGAGCACCAACTCATCAAACTTCGGCGCCCCCTCGATCATGACATGGTCGAAGTCGTGGCTTAGGGTGCCCGGCAGCTTCGCCCCAAAGGTCTCATCGACGCGCAAGCCCTTTCTCTTGCTCGCCATGCCCGATCCGGCAAATGTCCTTGCATCCGGAAACTGGGATTGCGCCTTCTCCAAGTAGAGGTGATGAAAAAGGTTTGGTGCCAACAATGTGGTGACCTCTCCAAGCGCCCCAATCGCAGCGGCAGTTTCTTCGCTAAACGAAATCGGGCTGTGGACCATGAGTCCCCCATCCTCTAGGCGAACGACGGTTGCCCTCGCTGGAAGCTTCACGCCTGGCATGAGGCTAGCCTGGCCCTCTACAGCCCAGATGTTTTCCGCAATCTTCGTGAGACCCGTGTCCTTGCCCATGCACTTAGTCAAGCACTGTTGACTATTTTAGTCAAGCTAGCTTTACTAAACGCATGGCAGACTTCAAATCCACGCTCAAACGACGCAAGGCCGAGAGCACGCTGCAAGTGCTCTTCAAAGTCGCCCGCCTACTCAATGAGCAAGCGATTGGCAGGGTCAACCGCGAGCGTCGCTCAGGTCTGCGATTGCGCCCATCGCACATGGCGCTCTTCCCTCACCTAGCGCTGGAAGGCAGCCGAATCACGATGCTTGCCGAGCAGATGCAAATCTCGAAACAGGCTGTGGCCCAGGTCGTCGAGGACCTCGAACAGATGGGATTCGTGCGACGAGTTCCCGACCCCTCCGATGGGCGCGCCAAACTCGTGCAATTCACCAAGTCCGGTCGCAACAGCATGCTCCAAGGACTCGATCTGCTAAGCAGCATGGAGCAAGAACTTGCCGATATCGTGGGAACAAAGCGCATCGCCGAACTAGGAAAAACACTTAGCACAATACTCACCCATATCGAGGGCTCGCCTGTGTAGCGCAGTCATACGATGCGGACGCAGGCCGTCCCGTCGCAAGCGCTCAGCGCTTCATTCGCTGGACAACCGTCTCCTACGCCGCCGCCTGGCGAATGTGCTGCATCTTGCCGCGCAGACCAAGGCGGTAGAACTTGCGAAGCTCGACAAGCATTTCGCTCACCTGGCCACGAGCTACGTAACGCCGCTCTAGCGACTCGCTGTACGAAAGCGCGTTGTTGTTTGCCACTCGATAGCGTTCTTGCTCGTGAGGTTCGAGGTCCGCGTCGTACTCGATTTGCTTAAACAGCCTATCTCGGAGTTTCTCTGATCGCCCCCGAGTATCATCGTGGCTTAGAAGGCAGGTTACGTATTTATCGACTTCGGCCTGGAGCTCTAGCTCTAAAGCACTCACCTGTTGGTTACGCCCTGCGCGGTGGGCCACCAGGACAAAGTGGCTCACGCCTTCGAGCATCATGATGAAATCGCCAAAGAGCTTGCCATCGAGAAGCGCCGAAGCCTGCTGCCCTCTCACGTTCTGCAAAACCTCGGCATCGAGGTAGAGGCCAATGAACAAGCCATCGTCGTCTTCTTGCAGCAGCAGTTGCTCGCGAGGGCTGCGCGCCACCCCAGCGGCAGCGCGAGCTTCCTCGTCGATCACAAAGTGGCCGACCTCGGTTTCGGCGTCTAGGCGGTACAGCGCTTCCAACCCTCGCTGAAGTTGGCTGAGCATTATTGGAGGTAGCCCTCATCGTCGTCCGGCGCTGGGGTCACCAAGACGCCCATGTCGGAAAGCTTGTCCTCGATCCAGTCTGACCGGGTGCGCATCCACTCTTGGTAGAGAGAGAGTACGTCGTCGCCTGCGAAGTTCACTTGGCTGCGCACCCGAGTGAGGACGTCGACAAAGGCGGGAAATCGCCCAGCGAGCTCGGCGTAGACATCAGCGACGTTGCTGCCACCCATGCGCTGCGAGAGCTCGCGGTAGGCCGCACCACCCATGCCGATGTAGTAGTCCACATCGACCAATTGACGGCTGATGCTCTCGGCAAAGAATCCGCTGACATAGAGCGAGGTATCGCCAATTTCCTTGAGCGCCTGGACCCGTTGGCCCGAGTCGTCGGCACCGACCAGTCGCAGTGCCATGGGCTCGTCACTGATGCGCCCCTTGGCGAAATCACCAAGCAGTCCGACCAAATAATAGCCAGCCTCGGATGAGACCTGGATGCCTGAATGTCCTAGAGCTTCTTCCAAGACTTCGTGAAAGAACCCTTCAACAGATGAATGCCCGATAATACCCATACTTAGATCATTCGGCCGATCGCTTTGGATATCAAGGAATCCGCATTCCCACCGATGCCGACAATCCGGCGAATGGCACTATAACGCCAACAGCGCGTGTCATTAGGGAGACTACCTATACCTACAGAGTGCATGTCGGGAAAGCGGATATTTTCGTGTAATTAGCCCTTGCCAGCCAGGTCCACCGCCTTACTATGCCGGCCTGTTAGCACTCACCTAGCCCGAGTGCTAACAAACGTCTCGGCTCTGGCCGGGAGTACCAACAACTTCAAAGTCTTTCGCCGTCTAGCACGGCATTCAAACCACTAACCACACCCAGAAATACCGAGAACCACCATGAAACTTCGACCACTCCAAGACCGTCTTGTCGTCCGCCGCCTCGAAGGCGAAACCACCAGCAAAGGTGGCATCATCATTCCTGACTCCGCCAAAGAGCGCCCGCTAGAAGGCGAAGTCATCGCTGTAGGTGCTGGCAAGCGCATGGAAGACGGCAACACCGTTGCTTGTGACGTCAAAGCTGGCGACCGCATCCTCTTCGGCAAGTACTCCGGCACAGAAGTTCAGGTCGAGGGCGTCGAGCACCTCATCCTTCGCGAGGACGAAGTCCTCGGTGTCATCAGCTAATTAGTTTTTAGACAGGTGCCAAACCGGCACCAGCAATCCTCGGAAGCGCAGCTTCCGAAATACCGGGGCCCCAGACGTCGTCACGACGACTGGGGAAACAAAAAAAGCCCCAGACGTCGTCACGACGACGACTGGGGAAACACAAAAAACAGGGGCCCCAGACGTCGTCACGACGACTGGGGAGAAAAAAGATTATGTCAGGTAAAGAAATTCTATTCGGCGAGAACGCTCGCTCAGAGATCATGGCTGGTGTTGACACACTTGCTAACGCCGTAAAAGTGACTCTTGGACCACGTGGTCGCAACGTCGTCATCGAGAAGAGCTGGGGCTCACCAACGGTCACCAAAGATGGTGTAACGGTTGCCAAAGAGATCGAGCTTGAGAACAAGTTCGAGAACATGGGCGCACAGATGGTTAAGGAAGTTGCTTCCAAGACCTCTGACAACGCTGGCGATGGCACAACCACCGCTACTGTCCTTGCTCAGTCCATCTACAAAGAGGGCTCAAAGCTCGTTGCAGCTGGTCACAACCCAATGGAGATCAAGCGCGGCATCGACGCTGCTGTCATCGCCATCATCAAAAACCTTGAGAAGCTTGCTACCCCAACAAAGGGTCACAAGGACATCGCTCAAGTCGGAACCATCTCTGCAAACGGCGACGCCGACATCGGCAAGATGATCGCTGACGCAATGGAGAAGGTTGGCAAAGAGGGTGTCATCACCGTCGAAGAAGCCAAGACTCTTGAGTCTGAGCTCGACGTTGTTGAAGGCATGCAGTTCGACCGTGGCTACCTAAGCCCGTACTTCGTAACTGACCAAGAGCGCATGGAAGCTGTTCTTGACGATGCTCTTGTTCTCATCCACGAGAAGAAGATCTCGAACATGAAGGACCTCCTTCCAACACTTGAGGCTGTTGCTAAAACTGGCCGCCCTCTTCTCATCATTGCAGAAGACGTCGACGGTGAAGCACTTGCAACTCTTGTTGTAAACAAGCTTCGCGGAACCATCAAAGTCTGTGCTGTTAAGGCTCCTGGCTTTGGCGATCGCCGCAAAGAGATGCTCTCCGACATCGCAACCCTCACCGGTGGCAAAGCCATCACCGAGGACTTGGGACACAAGCTTGAGAACGTCACTCTTGACGACCTTGGAACCGTTAAGCGCGCTTCAATTGGCAAAGACAACACAACGCTTATCGACGGTGCTGGCGCAAAAGCCGACATCGAAGCTCGCGTTAAGCTTATCCGCGCACAAATCGAAGAGACCTCTAGCGATTACGATCGCGAGAAGCTCCAAGAGCGCCTCGCTAAGCTTGTTGGCGGTGTTGCCGTTCTCAAAGTCGGTGCTGCCACCGAGATTGAGATGAAGGAGAAGAAGGCTCGCGTTGAAGATGCAATGTACGCAACTCGCGCAGCTGTTGAAGAAGGCATTGTTCCTGGCGGCGGAGTTGCACTCATCCGCAGCATCGCAGCTCTTGACGCAGTCAAGCTCAGCGAAGAGCAGCAGTTCGGTGTCAACATCGTTCGCCGCGCGATCGAAGAGCCACTTCGCCAAATCGCTAGCAATGGCGGATTTGACGGCTCGATCGTTGTTGAGAAGGTTCGCGGCGGAAAAGGCGCATTCGGCTTTAACGCAGCAACCGGTGAGTACACAGATCTTCTAAAAGCTGGCGTCATCGACCCAGCCAAAGTTGTTCGCACTGCAATCACCAACGCAGCATCGGTCGCCAGCATGCTCCTCACCACCGAGGCTCTCATCGCTGACGCTCCGAAGGACGACTCTGACGCAGGTCACGGTCACCATCATTAGAAGTAAGGCGCCAGCTATGCTGGCAACCTGAGTTCTACGGTGCCCTGCTTCGCAGGCACCGGGTGTTTCGCTTCCTGCGGAAGCTAGTTGGTGTCTTGAAAAGCAAGACACCGGCTTCGCCAAAGCGCTACGCCTCGCGAGAGCGGGGGCGTAGTGCGGCAAGACACCGGCTTCGCCATTTGAAATTGGGGCCACTCATGTGGTCCCCGATTTCAAGGGTGACCTGCTTCGCAGGCACCCGGGTGTTTCGCTTCCTGCGGAAGCTAGTTGGTGTCTTGAAAAGCAAGACACCGGCTTCGCCAAACCCGCTACGCCTCGCGAGAGCGGGGGCGTAGCGCGGCAAGACACCGGCTTAGGCCTGCTTCGCAGGCACCTGGGTGTTTCGCTTCCTTTGGAAGCTCGAGACACTGGTTGGATGCTCAGTTCGAACTAAGACGTATTCGCATGAGACGGTCTTGGGGAGCAATTCCGCTGATACTGAAGGCGACCACAATGTCTCCCTGTGAGATCTCAGCCATATTGTAGTCGAGAATGCCTACAAATGGCTCGGTGGGCCAGATGGCTTTGCCAGTTGGGCGAGCCTGTAAGTCGAACATGTGCAGGGAGTAAAACCCATCTACGCCCATTGGATCATCCTGCACATGGAGCTTGGTGAAGCCACCGCTGATCGGATGGATTTGCCCTGGCCAGTTCGCGAGTTCGCGGGTAACGACGCTTTTGCCGTCAAAGATGCTGAGCACGTGTGCATCCCTGCTTGGGGTACAGGCGAATTGGGCATTCACACAGACTTCGGCCCTGTAGGAGAAAGCAGAACGGTCGTTGCCAGCCGTTTCTGTAAAAAAGCCAGACATCGTATACCCCGATGGCAGCGCGTCGGTGAATTCGGCCGCCAGGAGAGACCCCTCAGGCCCCAGAGGGCTTAACGATGCAAAGGTGGGGATGTAACAGTAAAATTCGTCTGATCGGTTTGAGTGCACGACGAGCTTACCCTCGATGGTATCAATGCCTGTTAGGAAGAGGAGATCCGCCCGGGCATCCAACCTGAGGACGTTAGAGTGGTGGACAACCTCTTTTGCCTCGTTCAGGACCGTGATTGCCGCCCAGAGGGGAGGCACTTCTGAAGTGAACTCTAAGAAATAGTAGTAGGGTGAGAGCCATGCGAAACGGTGGCTTGACACCGAAGTGCATGCATTGAAGTCGATGGGCTCATGCCGCGGAATGGTGCACAGAATCGGAGCGTCCTGTGAGTTGGGCCTGGAGAACGTTGCTGCAAAACCAGTATCTGTTTCAACTGCCTTCTCAAGCCTTCGATTGTCGTACGAGTTGGTTGACGTAACCGTGCCGCCAAGCGAGGTTCGAACAAGGCTGCTTTCGGTAAACGCGGTGACTCCTTCAGGGTCTGCGAAGAGGAAAGGGATGTGTATTCCGTAATTCGGGTCGGAAGTGGGATCTCGCAGCAGGACGTCGTAGACGACGTCGACGTTGTAGACGACGTCGGGGTTTGGCTCGTCGGCAGCGGTGTTGAGGTCGCAGAATTCCTCGGCCGCATCAGGTTTGCTTGAGGCGCCCGATGAGCAGCTCAAGCTGAGCATGAGCACCGCCACATGCGATAGATACGATGCCATTCGCAGAAGGTACATGGACGACGTTTTCGGTGCACGAGGAATTACTCCAGGTCTTTGCGATACAAGAACCGCTGCTGAGGATCATCGCCGGCAAGTGATTTTTCGCACCCACTTGCTCCTCCTTGCTCCTCGATGTGACAGCTCACGGGTAGGCCTGCAGAACCGAGCGTTTGTGGTTTCGGAGCCCTAGCGGGAATGCGGCACTGGAGGGCGTCGTCCCCAGTGATCTTGCCTCATCTAGCTGTAATCTTGCGTACTTAAAGTTGGCCAAGGTCGTGCAGTACCGCTATGCAGGTGAAATCCCTGCTCTTCATAGCGCTCGCAGCCCTAATGGGGACTAGCTGCCGTGCCGTTTCCGAGGAACCTGCGCGTGCTGATGCGGGCGAGCCAAGGGTGAACGCGCGCCACGCCATCCACTGGCCCATTGCCGAGGGTGTCTCGAGCTTTGTCACCCAGAGTGCGGCCCGCTCTGGCGAGCCCTTTCCCTGTGGAAGTGGCGTCAATGCCCAGCACATCCTTGACGACGACGACGGCGAGAACCACGACTACGAGCACAGCCTCGATATTGTTGCGCGAAACCGCACAAGTGAAACAGCCTCGATCCCATTCGAGGGCCGTGGCACCGACATCGTCGCAGTCGCCGATGGCGTCGTCGTTGCGGTGAGCCATTCCCAAAGCGAGTGTGAACGCACTCTTGGTGCCGGAAACTACATCATTGTCGAGCATCCACAACTCCGCGTAGATGGGCGACCAATCCTCTCGGCCTACATGCACCTAAACTCCAGCGAAGACGTCGAGCTAGCGCAAGAGTGCGAATTAAACCCTGCTCCAAGCTCACGAGATGGCTTTGCCAAGCCCCAGGTTGGCTCGGAAGTTCGCGCCGGCCAGAAAATTGGCGAGCTTGGCAATACCGGCAACTCCACAGGCGCCCACCTGCACTTTCAATTTGCTACCGACTGCTTGCTGGCACCAGCGTCCGATGTTGCATGTACCGCGATCTCAATTCTCGACATCGATCCAAGGGGCTTCGCCGATGTGCAAATTGCTCGGGACGCCTCATGTCCAACGCCGCTTGGGACCGGAGGTCCTCAGAGCTTCACGCCTCGCGCAGCAAGCTACCTCAGTGATGGCAGCTACATAACCGCACTGCCCACGACAAGCATCTCACACCTCGCCGTACGCTAGCGGCAGACCTCCTGTGGGGTCGCAGGCGGTTTCTCCGGCCCGTCGCAGCTCTGGCACTTTGGCGTAACCCGCTTGTCACTCAGTTGCGTTAGCCTGCCCGCACAAAAGATGTCTAAGAGAATCCTCATCGTAGACGACGAGCCCGATCTGCTTTTGACCTTGGAGTACAACTTCAAGAAAGAGGGCTACCAAACCATGACCGCGAGCAATGGCGCAGAGGCATTGGAGGCCGCCTTTGGCTCTCCGGCGCCAGATCTTGTGGTGCTCGACCTAATGCTTCCCGATATGTCGGGGACAGAAATCTGTCGCAAGCTGCGCGCCGAAGAAAGCACCCAGCATTTGCCGGTTGTGATGCTCACGGCCAAGGGCGAGGAAATCGATCGGGTTGTGGGCTTTGAAGTCGGCGCCGACGATTACGTGATAAAGCCTTTCTCGGTTCGCGAGTTGTTGCTGCGAGTACAAGCGGTACTCAGGCGCAGCGATACGCAAGATCCTGCCACCTCCGAGGCCATTGCCTTTGGCATTCTGCGAATGGAACCGGAGAGCCATCGAGTCTCGGTTTCGGGTGCTCCCATCCGGCTAACCGCTCTTGAGTTTCGCCTCCTGCATTGCTTCTTAAGTCGCAAAGGCCGCGTGCAAACTCGCGATGCACTGCTCGCCGAAGTTTGGGGCATCCATGCCGAGCAAACCACGCGCACGGTGGATACCCATGTAAAACGCCTTCGAGAAAAACTCGGAGACGCGGGTCGCTACATCGAGACGCTGCGCGGCGTTGGCTACCGCTTTAGCGAGAGCCCGTAATGCTTGGAGAGCAAGGCGTGAAGCACTCTGCAACGGGCTTGGTGTAGCCGTGGAAAATGCCTTAAGCGAGAGGCTCACTCAACTTGAGCAGGTGCTGCAAAGCATAAAAGACGCGGTCGTGCGCGTGGATTCCGAGCTAAAGGTATCGCTGATGAATGCGGCGGCTACCAAGCTTTTCAAGGCAGGCGATTCGTACAAAGGTCGCCTCATTGACGACGTCGCCCAGGTGCCCATTTTCGTCGAGTTTCTTCGCGAAGCTGATAAAGGCGAAGACACGTCGCTTGAATTTGACCTGGTACGTGGGCCGCACACGCGTCACATCCGCGCACGGGTCACGCAGCAAGAAGACGGCGGCCAAGTTGTGGTTCTTAGAGACGTGACAGCGGTGCGGCGCCTCGAGCGTATGCGGCGCGACTTTGTCGCAAACGTGAGCCACGAATTGCGTACGCCGATTAGCGTTGTGAGTGCGAATAGCGAAACCCTTCTCGAAGGGGCGATCGACGATCCGGTCTTTGCAACGAAGCTGCTCGAAGCTGTCAATCGCAACGCAGGACGACTCACGCTTATCATCAACGACTTGCTCGACCTGAGCCGACTTGAGGCGGGAAGCTACTCGTTGCACAAGAGCCGAATCTACCCAGCGAAAGTCGCTTGGCGCGTGCGCGAATCCCTCGAAGAAAAAGCGGCCGCTCGCAAGATGAAGGTGCATCTGTACATCCCCGAAGATCTCGTAGTGGTTGCAGACGAGGCCGCGTTCTTCCAAGTACTGGTCAACTACCTCGACAACGCCATCAAGTACACGCCCACTGGCAGTGCCATCGAGCTGCGCGCCGAGAGGCGTAAGTCGAAGGTGAGAATCGAAGTGTGCGACAACGGGCCCGGCATTCCTCCAAAGGTCGTCGACCGTGTCTTCGAGAGGTTCTTTCGCATCGATCCTGGGCGCTCGAGGGAAATGGGAGGAACCGGGCTTGGCCTATCAATCGTCAAGCACCTTGTCGAAGCCATGGATGGTCGGGTCGGGGTTCACAACTCGGAAACGAACGGTGGCGGCGTCTTCTGGCTCGAGCTGCCCTCGGCCTAAGCTTCGGCGCCAAAGTGCGCAAGAGATGCGCATGCCCAGCTCGGCGTGGCGTTTTTTGCGCCCAGAGCCCAGCGTGTATCGGCAAATGCCCAAGCCAGAGACAGCGCGAAGTGGCGCGAATCTTGAGTAGGAAGGTGAGCAAAGGAACCTCCCTGCTATGAATACACATCCATCCCAAATTCTTGTCGCCTACGACTTCTCTGATTCTGCCGAACTCGCACTTCGCCACGCATTCGACCTTGCGACCGAAGACCCAACTCGTCAGTTTCACTTCTTGGTTTCGCTCGATCCAAAGAAAGGCCTGGGCCTTAAGAAGAACGAGACCGTCGATTTTGCCTACAGCGAAGAAGTGCAAGAGCTTGCCACGAAGCGAATTAAGGGTCTTTTGGAAGAAGCTGGCTATGCTGGCTCGCTAACCATGATGGTGCACGTTCGCATTGGTGAAGCCGGCCCACAGACACTCGCTCTGGCAGAAGAAATCGGCGCCAATTTGATTCTCGTGGGAAGCCATGGCCGCACCGGGGTTAAGCGAATGCTTCTGGGCTCCGTCTCAGAGTTTATCGTACGCTCGGCGAAGTGCCCTGTCCTTGTGGCTCGTACTCGAGAATACGTGGACGTCGCTCGCCCAACGATTATCGATGTTCCAGAAGGCGCCGGCGGCCCGGAATACGTGCCGCCGCATCGTTTGCAAATCAAGCGCCCCGCCCCGACGCGCACGAACCCTTGGGCCCTGTACTAGGGCCTAAGAGGCCGCTCATACGAACTCGCGGCGCTAGCTGTCAAGCAGCGCCGCGTCGCGTGCCGCTTCGGTCAGCAGCACGGTTGTCTTTGCTTTGCGAAGCACTCGGTCGGCTACCGTTCCCAAGAGCCCGCGAAGCCCTTCCGACTCGTGCGCGCCAACAAAGACAGCATCCGCAGGGAGCGATTCGGCAAGTTCGATGAGGGTCGTCGCAGCCCTGCCCTCTTCGACCCGCAACCGATAGCGAGCGTCGTCGGGAAGCGTCGCCGCAAACGACTCCAAGTAGCCAACATGCTCGGCAAGTCCAGCCCCCAGTGCCGCCACAAGCCCCTCGTGGCCGGCATCACCAAAGAGATGTGCTGTGTCCAAGTGCGGCGGTTGCCAGCCGTGAACCAAGTGAATCTCGCCGTCGGCGGAAGTTAGGTCCCTGGCCAACGCAACAAGCGGAGCCGATGCCGCAGAGAAGTCGACGCCAACGATGACGCGCTTGTACTCGGTTGCCTCATCTCGCGTCACAATGACGGGACAGGGTGCTCGGCGTGTGACCTTCTCGGCAACGCTGCCAAGCAAGAACGGGCCAATGCCACCTCCGCGCGAGCCCATCACGATGAACGAGCACCGGGCCTCTTGCGCCATTTTAACGATTCCATCCACCGGTCCACAGGCCTTGACGTGAACCTCGACCGCAACGTTTGCGCGCAAGCCTTCGGCAATGGTTTCAAGCTTGCGTGCGGCGGCGGCCAGATGGTCGCCTCGAAAGCGCTCCAAAACCTCCGAGGGCACGTAAACCGGCTCGAACGCGACGGTAGACAACTCCAGTGGCGTAGCGCAGTGCAAGAGAACCAGTGCTGCACCAAGCTGCTTGGCCAACATCTCGGCTTGCTGGAGAACCCGAGACTGCTCACTCGAGAAATCGATTGGAACCAGAATCTTCTTAGGCTGTGTCATGCTGCATGTGTACAGCACTTTTGATGCCAGGGCCGCCCTAAACTATTTGAGGCAGGCTTCCATCGCAGCAGCAGTCGTCTTCTCCTGCATGCACGTTACCTGGTCCTTGCTCGCGTCGTTCTGGCAGTTGGTGATGCAGTTGAGCATGCCCGGATCCTCGGCCCGCTCTTGCATCGCTTTAAACTCGGCCTCGCGTTGTGCGCGAATCACTGCGGCCTGTTCTGGCGGCAGGTCCTTCACCTCTTGATTGACCTTGTCCCAAACCATCACCTTGTTGTAGTTCCAACAGGCGCGGCGGCAATCTTCGATCTCGGGCTTGTTGCAAGCAGAGAGAGAGAGCAAGCAGAGCGTCATCAACAACAGGCAGCGCATGGCCCGGTGGGTATCACAGCCTGGAGCGCGAATCTTCCTCAAATCGATACAGTAGCCCCAGATAGGCGGTCTGGCGACGGAAGCTCAGCTCTTGGGTTGCAAATTCATTGCTGTAGACGGCGAGGCGAAGCTCCGCGCCCCAGTGCCGACCAAGGTCCCGAGCCAGGTGCAAGCTAAGCGAGTTTCGATTCTCGTCCTCGATCGAGACGAAGTTTTGATTCTGAAGATCGCGAGCCAAGAGCAGCGGGTCGAGAAAAGTATTGAGCCGAACGATGGCTCGGGCGGTGACAAAGACCTCGGCAAAGACGGCGCTGGTAAAGCCCGCTTCAACCCGCTGACGCACAGCGGCCTGGCCATAACTATTGGAATCGGAAATCTCGGCGCCGTAGAGCAGCGAGTAAATTTGCTTGCTGGTGTACACACCTTCGACGACAAGAGAATGGTTTAGGTCGGATCGACTCTCTTCGGTTGGGACAAAGCAATCCGGCGTTGGCATATCACCTGGCGCACAAGCGTTGCGAAAGGCGCGGCCCTCGTAGCTGCGCAATCCAGCTTGATAGGCCGCGCGCACATCGATGGATGCGGCGCCCTCCTCCTCGTCGGGATTGCCAAGCCAATGGGTCGAAGCATAGCGTAGCCCCACCAAAGGGCCTCGCCAGCTGTAGTCCGAGTCGGGCTTGTAAACAAAGTCGCGGACGCCGCCCTGAATACTCAGACGATGGCCGCCCTCGGCAGGGAGGGTAAGAAATGTTCCTACTTCACTTGTGCGAAAGCTCCGCCCGCTCGTAGGACGCACGCCGTCTCCAAAGGGCCGCAGATCGATGGCATCGAAGTAGTTGCCTCGCAAGCCCAAGACCGCTTGCGAAGTGCCCAAGCGCCGTTGGTAATTTAGATCGGCAAACACCACGGCCAAATTCTCGCTCTGCCCCTCTGGCACAGCGAAGAGCTTGCCACCACCGCGCAGATCGAGACGCAGCTGGCTGCGCTTGTCTGGCCGCTCGCTTAGCTTGTAGCGAGCCGCGGCGCGCATCAGCGGGCCTGCGTCGACGCCGCCGACCTCACCATCCAAAACTTCCACCCGGTGTAGATTGCTATCGTACTCGGCTCCGCTCTCGAGGCTGAGCTTCCACGTGCGACTCTCGCGCTCGGCAATCGCAGAATTCGCGCCAAGGCCGAGAGTGGCCAACGCGGCGATGCCCATAAGAACACTTCTGTCCATGGAAGAAGCTCGCATCGCTACTTCGAGTGTCGGCGCAAGTGCGCTTGGATTTGGGCTTTACTGGCCCGCAATCGTTTGAGGCGCTCTTGAACTTGCTGATGAGCGCGCTTGGCGGCAGCAGCCTTGGTGCGCGGGCTGCTCGAGCGATGCGCGCGTCTAAGAGCGTCTTGCGTTCCAGCATCGACAACATCGGAGAGCACCACAGAACTCGCCTCGAAGCTTGTGCCAGGAGCGCCCCCGCCTTCAGGTGGTGCGCCCGCCGAATCGTTAAGGCCCGCAGCTTCGCCCGATGCCTGATCGTCGCCCGACGACCTCGAGTTGCCATCGCTTGTGCGCCCCGTAGACCGACGAACGTTGTCATTCTCAAAGGCCACAAGCTCTTCGGCGCGGTCGCGTTTGCTTCGAAGTGCATCCATATGCGAGTAGTGATTCTCGCGGCGCTCTAGGGAGGATTCTTCTTTGGCGAGTTTCGCCTCAGCCCTTTCGATTAGCGCAATTTGTTCCAGGAGTTCTTCTGGGTCGGCAAACTCGTCGAACTCGAGGTCCGGCATAGAAATCTTCTTAGGCTTGGAAACGAGGCCTCGCCTGGCGTTGGAAAGCACGCCCGAGAGAAACTGTGTTCGCGCTGCACTGGGCGAGAGTTCGAGTTCGGCTTCGACCGAACGTACGGTTGCAAGGCGCGCGCGCTTCACCACAATGCGCTGGGCCCGCAATTTCGCATCCACAGACTCAAGTGCCAAGGCGGTTTTCTGTGAACGTTTTTTTTGCTCGCTAAGCTTTCGATCACGGCGCCAACTCGCGCGCGATTTCTTGAGTTTGTCGACCTCCCCCAATTGGCTATCGTAGGTCGCCCGAAGCTTGGCCATTTGCCCAACCAACGCGGACTCACGCTTTTGAGCGGCCGCAAGACGCGCGGCGTTGCTGTTGCTCGTTCGTCCGGCAGCCGTCAACCCGCTTACCTGCGGGCTTGCCTGCGCCACTCGCACTGCCTGCTGTGCAGGCAGTGCAGCAGCACCCGGCGCAGCCATAAGCTGAAACGCGGCAAAGCACTGAATGAAGATGGCGGGCATGTTTGGGTACGAGTTGGTAATGCGGAAGCGGAGCTGTGGAAGGTAGACGGTCTATCTATCGGTAGAATGCATCGCCTTCTGGAGGCATACTAGAGCAGGTGTCATGCCAGGGCCAACGTCCTGATATCCCAGGAGACGCCCCCGTCAGAGACTTGATCTGGCTCAGATTTCTGAGGGATTGCCGCCACCTTAGGCGATTTCGTACTTCTCCAGCTTGTAGTAGAGCGCCGAGGTCTTGATGCCAAGAAGTCGCGCCGTCTCGGTCTTAACGCCCTTGGCCTTCTCGTAGGCCTTGAGAATAAGCTGCCGCTCGAGGTCCTCCAGAATGTCGGGCAAGCTCATCTCTTTCGGTACCTCGAGTCGGTCCTCGTCGCCCTTCCCCTGCAGCTGCGCTGGCAGCGCCTCGACGCCAATTTCCGAGCCTTCGGCAAAGACGAGGCTCTGCTCGACCATGTTCTCAAGCTCGCGAACATTGCCCGGCCAGGCGTAGGCCATAAATCGCCCAAGCGCATCGTCGGCAATCGCTCGCACACCGGGATTTGTCTTAGGCGCAAGCTTCTCAATAAAGTGCGAAACCAAAAGCCCGATATCATCGCGACGCTCGCGCAAGGCTGGCAGCGTCATCGGAATGATGTGCAAGCGGTAGTACAAGTCTTCGCGAAAGCGCCCTTCAGCAACTTCTTTGTCGAGGTCTTTGTTGGTCGCAGAAACGATTCGCACATCAACCTTAATCGGATGCTCGCCGCCAACTCGATCAAACTCTTGCTCTTGCAGGGCGCGAAGTAGTTTCACCTGCATGCTCATCGGAACGTCGCCGATTTCGTCGAGAAAGAGTGTGCCTCCGTCGGCAAGTTCAAAGCGCCCCATCTTGGTTTTGATAGCGCCGGTGAAAGCACCTTTCTCATGTCCAAAGAGCTCGCTCTCGAGAAGCGTTTCGGTGAGAGCGCCGCAATTCACTTTGATAAATGGGCCGTCTTTGCGCTTGCTGTGATTGTGAATCGCCCGCGCAACCAACTCTTTTCCGGTGCCGCTCTCGCCCCAGATAAACACCGAGGAATCGGTCCTAGCGACCTTCTCAATGGTTTTGAAGACCTTCTTCATGATGTCAGAGCTGCCGACAAGATCGGCAAAGTGCCCCTTCTCTTCGCTCTGCAGGTATTCGTTGTGGGCCGCTAGCCTGTGCTTCTCATTGTGAGCCGCACGCAACTCGAGTGCGCGCTCCACCTTGAGCCGCACAAGCTCCGGGGCAAAGGGCTTGGTCAGGAAATCAAAGGCGCCAAGCTTCATCGCCTCGACAGCCGTTTCCACGGTGCCAAATCCGGTGATGATCATCATGGGCACCTCGGGGTCGAGCTCTTTAATTCGCTGCAAGACCGCAACCCCATCCATTCCATCCATCTTAAGATCGGAAATCACAAAGGCGATGCCGGGGTTTTGCTGGAAGAGTTCGATGCCGCCAGCACCGCTCGAGGCCTTGAGCGGATTGTGCCCCATGCGTTTTACGGTATGAGCCAATCCTTCTCGAATGGTCTCGTTGTCGTCGATAATGAGAATGCTTGAACTCATGAGGGGCTCTTGGTTGGCTGGGGGTTGGGGGTCTTGGCGATGGGCAAGGTGAGAGTGAAGCAGGTGCCCGCTTCGGCATCTGAGGTGCACACGATGGTACCGCCATGGTCTTTGGCAATCTCGCTGACAAACGCCAAACCAAGGCCTGTGCCCTTTTGTTTGGTCGTAAAGAAGGGTTCAAAGAGGTGCTCAAGCGCTTCTTCGGCAATCGGCGCGCCCTTGTTCTGTATCGCAATCGCCGCCATATCCCCTTTGCGAGAGAGCGTAACCCGAATGGGAGCTTCGCTTCCCTCGCCGGCCTGGATGGCGTTCTGCATCAGATTGAGAATCGCTCTCCGCAGTTGAAGCAAATCGCCGAGACAGTGCACAGGCTCTAGTGCGAGATCGAGTTCGAGATTGGCGGATGCCAAGAGCCCGGCTTCGAGGTCGGCGACCTCGCGTACCAGAGCTTCCATATTTACCCGTTCGAGTTGCAGTTCGGGACGCCTTGCGTATTCGAGGAAGTCTTCGACGACGACCTTGAGGTAAGAGATTTCTTTATCGATGCGCCTTAGATGAGAGATCTTCTCATCGTCTCCTTCTAAGTCTTCGCGCAGAATCCCGCTAAAGAGTTCGATGCCGGCGAGTGGATTGCGCACTTCGTGAGCGATGCCAGCCAGCATTAACTGCATTCGCTCGTCTCGGGTCTGCAAATCGGAGCGCATGGTCTCCATGGTTGATGCCAGGAAGCCAATTTCATCCCTCGACGTAACTTTGATGGCATGCTCTAAGTCTCCGCCGCCAATTCGCTCGGCCGCTTCGGCCAAAAGCCGTACCGGGCGTGTGATTCGAACTCCAATAAAGATGGCCACACACGCGACCACAAAGACCAAGAGAGCGCCGTAGAGAATAAGAGTTTTCCTTAGCTGAGCGAGTCTATCAAAGAACTCGGCGGGCGCATCCGCTCCAATAGTCAGTGCAACCCGAGCATCGTCGGAACTCATAAAGACCGGCGCGTAGCCCGCCTTGTAGTAGCGGCCATTGGCTCCTTCGAAGAGCAGCGACGTTGCAGACGCGGCCTCTTTAAAGACACTCGCCACTTCTCGCCTGTCGATCTCGGCCTGAAACTGCGTCGCGCCAATGGGAGCTCCACCCGTATCGAGACGTGTGCGAAATTCGCTGTCAAAGACGTAGAGTCGCTCGACGCCGGTCGCTGTGCGCATTTGCTCGAGCCTGCGCATACCGCCCTCGTAGTAGAGGTTCTCGGCCTCGTCGCCGGCGACCAATTCCTCGAGATACTTGCCGCGAAGCTGCGTTGCTGCCGCACTCGCAACCGATTGCAAACGGCGACCGAGTTCGGCTTCGAGGTCCTCGCGTTGCAACTCGTAGGCAAAGTATCCAAAGAGTGAAAACACACCGACCGTTGGCAGCACCAGCGCTACCAAGAGTTTTAGCAGCAGCGTTTTGCGAGGGCGCCGGGCTCCAACGCTCACGGAGCGAGCGCTCATGGAGTACCAGCGCGGCGCAGGAAGAGGTGGCCAACACGGCTGCGTCCCTGCGAATCCTTGGACCGATGAATCCCCTCAACGGCGTAGCCCATCGATTCGAACCACGAACCGAGTTGCGCCAAGTCGTAACGCCTGCTGTAGAGCATTGTCACCGAGCGTCCCTCGTCGCGAATGAGCAAGTCGTGACAGAAATTGTACGAACCGGGGACTCGCGAGCTGCCGTCTTTCTCCCGCACGCGAATGCGCAAGTCCAAGTCCCCTGCGGCGCGCCCAGAAGCCACCAAATAACGGCGGTAGGGGCCTTCTAAAAGCAGCCGACGATTGGCCTGCCCTGCCGTCTCTTCGCGATCGGGCATCGTAAGCTCGAACAGCGGATCGTCTTCGGGGCGCGGGGCGCGCAACCCAACTTCGACCCAGAGTGCATCGCCGGGCCGCACAAGCCTGCCGAGCTTCTGCTTTACAAACATTTCCTCGTCGCGAACATTCCCCAGAACATTCCCCAAGAAAAGTACCAACCGCCGCTCGTCAGATGATTTGGCAGAATCGCCGCTCAGGCGCGAGGCAAAGGCCAAGGTGCCCTCTTCGAAGTCGGCGCACACAGGCAGTACCGAAAGCCTGGCGCGGGAAAGACCGCCGCTTTTGTTGGCAAAGAGGTCCCGCGCAACCCCCGCAGCTTTTAGAAGCAAGGCGATCGAAACGTCGACAGGCACGTACCGCAAATGGCGTGCACGACTCCGATTGGTGTCGAGCGCATTGACGATGTGCTGAAGAATTCGCGCTTCTTTTCCGCCTTCGCCAGGCCCAAGACTAATCACCTCCAAGCCGCGGGCGCGCTCTCGTCGCCCCAGCCCCAAGAGGTTTGCAAGCGGGCCCTTTGCCGCGCCACCGACATCGCGAGTTGTGCTGAGAAAACGCTCGCAACACTCTTCGACACCGCTGAGCCACGAGTCCTGCTCGTAGCCAACTTTGATTAAACGCTCCCAGGCCAGCGCCCCTTGCGGTTCGAAATACAGGAAGCGGTGCCCTAGATAGTCGTAGCCCACTTGGTCGCGAAACTGCCGATGAAGATCCGATGGGCTCGAGCCATCCTCGATTTCAAGTGGGCTGAGCCCAAGGTCCGGGTCGAGCCCGAGCCCTGCTTGGGCACTAAGCGCCTGCAACTGAACTCGCAGGGTGGCGAGAGCCGCCTGAAATTTCTGCTTCTTAAACTCTTTGACGGCGCCCGTTCGCCAATTTCCAACACTTTCGGGACCGACATCCGCCAAAGCGGCGATGTCATGATCCGATTGGAATCCAAGCTCATCCGCAACGGCCAAGAAGAGTTCCATGAGTTGGCTTGGGGATGTGATCTTCTTTGACACTAGGCCCAATTCTCTTGGCTACCTAGACCCTGTCCGGAGATCTTTCGGACGGAGACGACGATCTTTCGGGACATCTTAAGACTCACACCGGGCACTATCGATCGGGTCGACATGAAATTCAACCAAGCCCTGCTCCTCGCCTCCTTGCTTCCCCTCGCCTCTTGCTACCGGCAAGCCCCCTGCGCCCGCACTCCGGGCGTTCAACACACAGCTTCAGCTCAGCAGCAGCAGTCCTGGCAGGGAGCTCCTGGCCAGCGCATCAACATGCTAGCGGCCGCCCCCGGCCCGGAGTGGCAGTGGCTCGAAGGCTGCTGGTACTGGAACAACGACGACTGGGTCTGGCTAAGCCAGCAGTGGATGCCGCCAGGAGGCAGCATTAGCCATGTTGGACCGGAAGACGGCGGACGCGATGACTACTGCGTCTACACGCCAGAAGCCGAGGTAGCGCTGCCTGTGGCCCTACCCTGGCCGCCGGATGTGAACTACGGGAGAAGCATGCAAGTGGTGGTGGTGCACGGTGATTACGGGACCCGTCGGCCGCATGGCTGGCACGACCGCAATTTGCCTCCAGAGACGATTCGCGACCATCGAACCATTCCACCTCGTCGAGATCACCGCGGCCCCAGCCGTCGCAATGAAGTCGTTCCCTCGCGAGTTGGAACGCGCCGCAACGAAGTTGTGCCCGCCGACCGCGGAGTCGCGCCACGGCCACCGTTTCGCGATCCCCGTGGGACTGCGCCGGTCGACTTGGTGGTCGCGCCGCCTAGAACGGCTCCGCCCAGGCCGCCATCGGGCCGCGACGTAGAGCGCAGGCCAAAGGCGCCAACAACCGGCCCAGCGCAAGACCGTCGGCCACCGAGCCCACCAATCATCCACAGGCCAACGCCAGTTCGCCCTACGGTTCGCACGACGTCACCTCGGCCAGCGCCTTCTCGCAGCGCGCCTCCTCGAAGCACGCCAACGCCGCCAAGGGCCGCTCCAAGGCCAAGCGCACCGCCTGCTCGGTCTGCACCACCAGCGCGGTCTGCACCGCCAGCTCGGTCGGCACCGCCAGCTCGGTCGGCTCCGCCTGCGCGATCGGCCCCGCCAGCGCGATCGGCTCCACCTGCGCGATCGGCTCCCTCTCGTGGAAGCTCTCGCCGTCCGCGCTAGACGCTTACGGGAACGTCGCCACGGCTCGCAGGCCGAGATCCTCGTCCCAACCTCGCATGAGGTTGAGGCACTGGATCGCCTGCCCCGACGAACCTTTGCAAAGGTTGTCGATGGCGGCAAAGCTAATGACACGGCCAGCGCGCGCGTCGTAGCGCACAGCAACATGCACTCGATTGGACGCGCGCACAAACGAAGTATCTGGCAGTGCATCTTGCCCGAGCACGGAGACAAAAGGCTCGCCCCGGTAGAAGTCTTCTAAGGCGCCTTGCAACTGCTCTGCATCGATGTCGGCCTTGGTCGCCTCGCTGTAGACGCAACTTAGAATGCCCCGCGACATGGGCACCAAGTGCGGTGTGAAGGTAAGCCGCACAGGGCTGCCACACAACGCGCTTAGCTCCTGCTCCATCTCGGGCGTATGCCGGTGGGTTCCAGCAACTTTGTAGGCGCGAACCCCTTCGCCAACTTCGGGAAAGTGGGCTACGCGGCTCGGGTTGCGACCGGCTCCGCTCACGCCACTCTTTGCGTCGACAATGAGCCCAGTAGGACGCACAAGCCCTGCCTTTAAGAGCGGAGCGATTGCCAAGATCGCCGACGTTGGATAGCAGCCCGGTGCCGCCACCAAGCTGGCCTTGGCGATCTCGGCTCGGTAAAGTTCTGGCAGGCCGTAAACAGCCTCTGGCAGCCGGTGAGGCGCAGGATGCGTAGCATCGCTTGCTCCGTACCACTCATCGTAGACAGCCAGATCCCGCAGGCGAAAGTCTGCGCTCAGGTCGACAACTGCAAGCCCTTCGGCTCGAAGCTCATCGACAACCTTGGCAGATTGCGCGTGCGGCAACGCCACAAAGGCGACCTCGGCAACGGCTGCTACCGCCTTCGCATCGAACGATTCGATGGGCAGCGAGAGCCTGTCGCGAAACTGCGGATAGACCTCGGCGAGGCTGCTTCCCGCAGCGCGCCCCGCAGAAATCGAAGTGATCTCGATACGAGGATGCAATAGCAAAAGTCGGAGCAGTTCGGCGCCTGTATAGCCCGAAGCCCCGACGATTGCGGTTGGTAGCAGTGATTGCGTAGGCGACACTGCCACCGTATTCCGTTGCAAAAAGCGGATTAACGCTTGGAGAACTGGAAGCGTGCGCGAGCGCCTTTGAGGCCTGGCTTCTTACGCTCTTTCTTACGATCATCGCGAGTAACGTAACCAGCTGCTTTGAGCTTGGTGCGTGACTCAGGATCATTCTTAAGAAGTGCGCGAGTAATGCCGTGGCGAATAGCGCCTGCCTGTGAAGACATGCCGCCACCTTTAACGGTGCAGACAACATCGTAGTCGCCAAGAAGCTCAAGCTCCTCGAACGGCTGGCGGATTACCATGCGAGACGTTGCGCGAGCAAAGTAGTTCTCGTCGTCGCGGCGATTGATGGTGAAGCTACCCGTTCCTGGAGTAATCCAGACACGAGCGACTGCCGTCTTACGGCGACCAGTTGCGTACGTTTTTTGATCAGACATGAAACTTCTTAGGCTTGGATGGTGAGTTCACGAGGCTTCTGTGCCTCGTGCTCGTGGTTGGATCCGCTGTAGATCTTGAGTTTCTTCATCATCTGACGACCTAGGGCGCCAGAGGGAAGCATGCCCCAAACTGCTCGGCGAATAACCTCTTCAGGCTTTTCTGCAATCATCTTCTCGGCGGTGCGCTCGCGAAGGTGACCAATGTAGAGCGTGTGGTGGCGATACATCTTTTGCTTGAGCTTGTTGCCCGTAAGCTTTGCTCGTCCAGCGTTGAGCACGATGACAAAGTCGCCGCAGTCGGTGTTGGGAGTAAAGGTGGGCTTGTGCTTTCCGCGAAGGATGGAAGCAATTTTGGAGGCAGCTCGACCGAGAACGACGCCGTCCATGTCTAGGACGTGCCATTCGCGCTGTGCGAGGGCCGCTTCTTTCGTAAGCCAGGTAGATTTTTGACGCTGAGGCATTTGTCTAGAATTTCTTTCGTTGCCCAAATGGGCCACCAAGTTGGCGAGGCGGAACGTTTATAGGAAGCCCAAAGCGATGTCAAGGCCAGATGAACCGCCAGCTTGATGACATAAAGCTAGCTTGCTGTGATCGCCCAGGGCTGGTGCGGTGACAGCCGCGCTGATCTACACTGGCGGGCAATCCCGTGCAAGTCCCCCAGACATCACTTCCCACCCTCGTACTTATTAGTTGTCTTCTGGTCTTTGGCGCGTGTGGAGAAGATCCACCAAGTGGCCCCGCAACCATTGAGATCGGCACAGGTGCCCTAGACTTCGAAGTGATCACCAAGGGGCAGGAATTGCCTCTCGTGGCCGGCCCACAAGGCGGCTATCACTTTGTGATCAACGCGAGGATTCAAAACCTCCTGCCCGGCGACTCATCGACCCCAAATGCACTGGGAAACCCGCAAACACGCTTTTCCATCTATCTAGAAGACGGAACTCGCGTCGACAATATGTCGGCCCCCTACCGGCTTGGCTACCGAGATGGGGCGGAGGATTGGTTCGAAATGCCTTCGGGGCGAATCCTGCAACTCGATGATGGGCTGATTGCCAACGGCGACTTGCTCACGGAGATCTTCGAGCAGGACGTGCGGCTGGTTGTGGAGATTCGCGATGCCCGCGGCGATGAGGCCGAGGCCGAGGCCGTTGTGGTGGCGGTCCCTGGCGAAGGTTTTTAAGGTTTGGACAGCAAAGGATTTGGCCCGAAAGTCACACCCCCTTGCTAGGAATGATACAAGTGTTCAGTGCTAACACCCGCCTTGGAAACAGGGCTCAGCGATTGCGAATCAACTAATGCGAATTGGCTTCATACTAAGACCCGGCAAAAACAATGACGCCCGGAACCTGCTCAATACTGTGGCCACCTGGGCGCACGAGCACGGGCATGAAACGATCGTCGTGTCCGAAGATCGGGTCAATCCACCCGGCGCGATGTTGGTGCCCGAATCAAAATTCGGTGACGCCGTCGATATGTGCGTTGTCTTGGGTGGCGATGGCACCATGTTGCGGGCAAGTGCCGCGGTTGCCAAAGCTGCTCCCAATCGGCCCATTCCGCTGCTTGGCATCAACCTCGGTCGGCTGGGCTTTCTCAGCCCCTTCGAGCCGATCGATGCGATCGAGAGCTTGGATGCTGCCGCCCAGGGCAAGCTCGCAACGGTCGAGCGCATGCGGTTGCAAGTTGCCTACAAGCCGGTTGAAGGCGATCCCGTGGCGCTCTCGGCCCTCAACGATGTCGTTATTAGTCAGGGCGCCATGGCTCGGCTCGTCGAGCTGCAGGCGCATCTCAACGGCGAGTTCATCAACTCCTACCGCGCGGATGGTCTGGTGGTCTGCACGCCAACGGGCTCCACAGCCTACAACTTGGCTGCCGGTGGGCCCATCATGTATCCCGGTCTGCACTCGCTGGCGATTACGCCTATTTGCGCCCAGGGCCTCACCAATCGCCCACTCGTGGTTCCAGGCGACGGCGAGGTTGTCATTTCGATGTCCGGCGAATCGCAAGGCGTTGTGCTCACGATCGATGGGCAGTGGGCCCACACCTTTCAAACCGGCGACCGAGTCGTCATCACCAAGTCCGAAGCTCCGGCCGTCGTCTACACCTCCGATTCCGATTACTTCAACATCCTTCGCGCCAAGCTCCACTGGGGCGTTGGGCCGGTCGGCTAAGCACCGACACTTCCACAAAGTTAAACTAAGAGATTTACCTATGTTAAGGCACCTTCGAGTCACCAATTTTGCGATTCTCTCCGATGTCTCCATCGAGTTTGATCATGGCTTCAATGCTCTGACAGGCGAAACAGGGGCCGGTAAATCCCTCATCGTCGAGGCCGTAAACTTGCTTCGCGGCGGCCGGGCGAGTGCCGACATCCCCAGGGCTGGCGCCGAGCAAGCCGTTGTCGAAGCCATCTTCGAGGTCACCGAGTGGATTCGCGAACCGATTCGGGCGCTCCTAGCCGACAGCGGCTTGCCCCTCGGCGAGGAGTGCGAAGACGAGTTGCTTGTTCGCCGCGTCATTCACAAGGGCGGCCGCTCGCGCACATACATCAATGGCGCGCTAACGACCGCTGGGCGCCTGGCCGACATGGGCGGATACCTTGTCGATCTAAGTGGGCAGCACCAGCACCAGGGGCTGGTCGATCCTAAGCGCCACCGGTCAATCCTCGACTCCTTTGCCGACAATGCAAAGCCGCTAGCGCAAATGCACGAGGCCTACGAGAAGTTCTCAAGCGCTCGTGCTGCACTGCGCGAGCTAGAAAGCGACGAATCCAATCGCAGCGAGCGGCTTGATTATCTGCGTTTCCAACTCGAAGAGCTGCGGGAAGCCGAACTTGTTGCAGGCGAGGACGTCGAACTCGAGAAAGAACGCTCGGTTCTGGCGAGCGTAGACAAGCTGCACGCCGCTGCAGCCGAAGTCGAAGATCAACTGTACGGCGCCGATGGCTCGGCCGTCGATAGGCTCAACATTGCTGCGCGAGCTTTGGAGAAAGGCGTTGTGCTCGATGATTCCCTCGCCGATTGCGCTCAGCTTGTTGGCGAGGCGCGAACCCTTGCCGAGGAAGCAGCTCGCTCCATTCAGCACTACGTCGGCACCCTCGATGCGGATCCCGATAGGCTCGCCGCCATCGACGATAGGCTCGACGTGATTCGGCGTCTCACCCGCAAGCACGCGTGCACTCTCGATGCCCTCGTCGCCAAGGTAGAAGATTTAGAAAGCGAGCTGCACGACCTCGACACCCACGACGAGAGGCTCGTCGAGCTGCAAAAAGCTGTCACTGCCACAGAGAAGGCCGCTAAGAAGATTGCTATGAGTTTGCGCAAGCGTCGCAAGGCTGCGGCGGGCAAGCTCGAGGGCTCGGTATGCCCTGCCCTGGCGGCCCTCGGTATGCCATCGGCGACGCTGATCTGCCACTTCGAAACCAGCGACCTGGGTGCGGAAGGCAGCGACCACGTCGAACTACTCCTCGCCGCCAACAAAGGCGAGACCGCAAAGCCGCTGTCACGAGTGGCATCCGGTGGCGAGCTATCGCGCATCATGCTGGCGCTAAAGCTGGTCTTGCGACGGGCCGACACAGTGAGTTCCTACGTCTTTGATGAGGTCGATACCGGCATCGGCGGCGGCATCGCCGAAGTCGTCGGCGAGCAAATCCGCCAGGTCGCCAACGAGCGCCAGGTATTGTGCGTAACGCACCTGCCGCAAATCGCCGCCTTTGCCGATGTGCACTTTCACGTGAGCAAGAGCGAGGCCGACGGCCGAACCGAGACTTGCGTAAAACGCCTCACCGACAAGCAGAGGCTTGCCGAAACCGCCAGGATGGTTGGTGGCGTCAAAGTCTCAGCCCAGGCCAAGGCCCACGCCAAAGCAATGCTCGCCGCGGCGCGCAGCTAGGCCAGTCACTTCATAAAAGGGTTCGTTCTGGCAGCTTTTAGCTCTGGCCGTCGTTCTGCTCGCTTGTCGTTCTGCTCGCTTTTAGAATACGGCCAGGACGTGGATGCCTGCGTCGGACCGCAGCGTGTGGACAGGAGCATCTCCGCGAATCGCCTCACCACGAATGCCAAGACGTCCGCCAATGGCAAATTGCGGGTGCAACCACATATTTACTCCAAGGCCGCTAAAGTATGTGTAGCGCAGAAGGCGAACTGATTCGACGTTTTCGCCAGCAAGTGTGCTTTGCCCTGCACCAACATCGGCCTGCACAAAGAGTTCAACGTCTTTATCGGCGGTTGTAGCGATGCGAAAACGCATTGTCTCACCAACAGACCATTGGATCCGAGTGCCAAATTGTGCGAGCGCCTGCCTTCCCTTGTGGGCAAATCGATGTTGCGGTGGCCGACTAGCTGGCCCGACTTAGGTGTTCGGCGATTTGCGACGCTTGGCGCGGCGGCTGCGGCTTTTGCCACGAGACTTGCTGCCGGGACGACTATGGTCGATCCAGCGGTAGCTTGGCTCGCCAGGTGCGCGAAAGTCGACGTGCACAAAGTTTGAGCGCGGGTACAGGCCAATGCCCATTCCGCCACCGTCAAGAGTCTCGACAAAGGCGCGGAGCTTGCGAACGCTCACGCCGGGAATGCGAATGTCCATGGCGGATGCGTGGTAGTGGCGGCTGCCTTCGTTTCGCTGAAATCGAAAGCCGGAGACAAGGTGGATTCGCTTGCCTTCAAAGTTGTCTTGAATGCGTGAGAGCATTTCGTAGAGTCGTGGGTCAACAGCTCGCTCTTCTTTGGTGCGCTTGCACCGGAATTCGTGATCCAAGCTAGCCAAGGCTGCATCGTCAAAATCGCCATCTTCTGTGTAGAGCTGGACTTTGACTTCTTCTTGGAGGTTCTCGCTGTATACCCAAAGCTCTCCAGACGGTTGCTCCAGGGGAGCTGTGCGAAGTTTGCTTTGGCCGACGTTGTGGCCAGATGATTTGGAGCGGCGGCTGCGGCGACGTTTCGACTTGCTGCGCTTCTTGGCGCTGCTGCGCTTCTTGGCCTTGCTTGAGCGTCTCTTCGACTTGGAGGTTTTGGCCTTTGGCTTCGACTTCGAGCGCGCCTCAGCGACCGAAATCTCGCCCAAAATCCCATCGCCATCCCAGAGCCCTGGCCCCAGCGTCAAGCAAACGGCGACCAGAGAAGCGATTGTGATTTTTAGGTGACGAAAGGACATAAAATTAGAGGTGGGCTGGATCCTGCTCCCATTGCCCCCCGTCGTCAAAGTAAAATATCGAAAGGCGGAATAGGCTTTGGAAGCTGTACCACCCTCATGTGGGCGGCTACTTGGTGGTCTCGGCCGGGTTGGGCCCGTCCTGTAGCGGAATATGAACAAGCTCCACTCCCAGCTCCTCGGCAACTTTGAAAATGCGCTCGTCCCGGTAGAACTCACCGAAGCAAATCCGGCTAATGCCCGAATTCATTAGGGCTTTAAAGCAATTCCAGCACGGGCTTGCGGTCACATAGACCGTCGATGTGTCGATGTTGACGCCGTTTCGAGCGGCCTGGAGAATTGCATTCATCTCGGCGTGAATGGTGGCCACGCAATGGTCGTTCTCCATCATGTGCCCAACCTCGCAGCAGTGTGGCATCCCCCGGATCGACCCATTGTAGCCCGTTGAGAGGATCATGCGATCGCGGACAAGCACGGCCCCGACAAACTTGCGGTGGCAGGTCGCCCGGGTCGCAATGACCTTGGCGATGTTCATGAAGTAGTCGTCCCAAGGGGCGCGCTCGTGGGTGGCTGGTTTGGCAGTCTCGCTCATGGGCCGCATCCTACGACGCCGGTCTGAGACTTGGCCCATCTTCGTTGTTATGGTCCGCGGCGTCTTATGGCCAAGGGTAAGTATTCAGACTCGTTAAACCTCCCCTCCACCGACTTTCCAATGCGCGGTGGCCTCGCCACCCGTGAGCCAGAATTTCTGGCGCAGTGGAAAGAAGCTGGGCTCTATGAAGCAATTCAAGAGAAGCGCAAGGACTCGCCGAGTTTCATCCTCCACGATGGCCCGCCGTACGCCAACGGCAACATTCACTACGGTCACATTCTAAACAAGCTGCTTAAAGACTTGGTCGTTAAGTACAAGAGCATGGCCGGCTTTCGCTCGCCCTACGTGCCCGGTTGGGATACCCACGGGCTTCCCATCGAGCTCGCTGTTGACAAGAAGCTCGGCAAGAAGAAGCGGGAGATGAGCAAGCTTGAAATCCGCAAGGCTTGCCAAGAGTATGCAGAAAAGTTCGTAGCTATCCAAAGCGAAGAGTTTCAACGGCTCGGCGTCTTTGGCGATTGGGACCACCCCTATCTAACGCTGCACAAGAGCTACGAAGTTGCGATTGTAAAAGCGCTGGCCGAGTTTGCCCGTGGCGGATACCTCTACCGTGGCAAAAAGCCCGTGTACTGGTGCCCAAAGGACCGCACAGCGCTTGCAGAGGCCGAGATCGAGTACGCAGACCACTCCTCGCCTTCAATCTATGTGCGCTTGCCGATGGTCGACTTTGACCCGAGCACTCTAGACGATGGGCTCTCTGGTAAAACTCTTAGCCTGGTTATCTGGACCACAACACCGTGGACCATCCCAGCCAACCTGGCTGTGGTTGCCCACGCAAAGCTCGAGTACGTGGCGGTGCCAGCACCTAGCGGCGATGGCGAGTACTTGCTTGTCGCAAAAGGCCTGGCCGAGAAGTTTCTCACCGCCATCGGCGCCGAGGTCGACGAGTCCACGTGGATTGCACTCGACTCAGAGAAGTTCCTATCGATCGAGGGCGCGAGCTACAAGCATCCTTTTGTCACCGAGAAGAAGACCGAGAACGACTTTAAGGTTTGGTTCGCCGACTACGTCACTCTCGAGCAGGGAACCGGGCTTGTGCACACAGCGCCTGGCCACGGCGTCGACGATTATAAAACCGGCGTCTCCCATGGCCTCGAGGTTTATGCTCCGGTCGACAATGCCGGTCGCTTTACCGATGACGTGCCCAACTGGGCCGGCCTAAAGACCACCGAGGCCAATCCAAAGATCGTCGAATTCCTTCACGAGAAGGGAGCACTTCTCAACAAGCCTGGCGAGAGCATCGCCCACAGCTACCCGCACTGCTGGCGCTGCAAAGGGCCTGTGCTCTTCCGCGCCACCGATCAGTGGTTTATCTCGGTCGATCACAAAGAGCTTCGCGAGCGCGCACTCACTGCCATCTCCGAGACCAAGTGGGTTCCGGCCTACGGCGAAAAGCGCATCCACGGCATGATCGCAAACCGCCCGGATTGGGTGCTTTCGCGGCAGCGGCTTTGGGGCACACCCATCCCGGCCTTTCACTGCACCGACTGCGGCGAGGCACACACCAGTGCGGCCATCATGGACTTTGTCGCCGAGCTCTTTGAACGCGAAGGCGCCGAAGCTTGGTACACGCGCCCGGCCTCGGAGCTTATGCCCGAAGGCACCAAGTGCCAGTGCGGCTCCTCAAACTTCGAGCCCGAGCAAGCCATCGTCGATGTGTGGTTTGAATCGGGTTGCTCGTGGCTTGCGGTTGTCGAAGAGCGCGAAGAACTCTCAGACGCCGACCTCTACTTGGAAGGCTCCGACCAACACCGGGGCTGGTTTCACTCCTCGCTCTTGGTTGCCTTAGGCGTTGCCAACAAAGCTCCGTATAAGACCGTGCTCACCCACGGTTTTGTGCTGGATGAGAATGGCAAGCCCTACTCCAAGTCTTCGATCGAGCGCTCTCGGGCCGCTGGCAAGAAGATCAAATACATCGATCCTAAAGAAGTGATTGCAAAGAACGGCGCCGAAGTCTTTCGGCTTTGGGCGGCCTCCACCGAGTTCCGCAACGACATCCCCTACTCGGAAGCGCTTCTTAAAGGCCTCACCGATTGGTATCGCAAGTTTCGCAATACCAGCCGCTACATGCTTGGCAACCTCTCCGACTTCGATCCCAATACCCACAACCTCGGCAACGTGCAGCTCTCGGAGCTTGACACCTTGGCCCTTGGGCGGCTTGACGACTTGGTCGCGCGCATTGGCGCGGCCTACGAGAACTTCGAATTTCACACGGTCTACCGAAGCCTTGTCGACTACGTTTCTGTCGACCTTAGTGCCCTCTACTTGGATGTTGTCAAAGACAGGCTCTACTCGGATCGAAGCGATGCTCCAACGCGCCGCGCAGTTCAAGCAGTGCTCTTTCACATCACCTCGGCCCTCGCTCGAGTTGCGGCGCCCATCCTCTGTTTCACCGCAGAAGATGTGTGGAAGCATTTGCCCGAGTGGGACGGCAAAGAGTCATCGGTACACCTTTGCGATTTGCCAGCCGGCAAGCTGCTCGCAGAGGACTCGGCCGAAGTCACCACCTGGAACACGCTTCGCAAGTATCGCGACCTATGCGGAAGCGCCTTAGAAGAGTTCCGAGCGGCAAAACACCGTTCGGAAGATGCCTGTCTCACGATTCACCCTCCGAGCGCTGACCGGGCAATTCTCGAAGCCAGCCTCGAGACTTTTGCACTCTTGGCAATCGTCTCAAAGGTGGTTCTGGGCGACGGCGACGATGGCCGCATCGAAGTGAGCCAAGCTCCGGGCGAGCGCTGCGACCGCTGCTGGCGCTGGTACGAGGAGATGGCAAAAGAGCCAACCGACCTTTGCCTGCGCTGCGCAGACGCTGTGAAGTAAGAGCGCCATGAAGCCTGTCCTCTTTCACGTGGGTGGGATTGAAATTCCCGCCTACCTGACGATGATCATGTTTGGCTTCTTTGCGGCCGCCCTGGTTGCCAGACGCGATGGCGAGCGCGCCGGCCTCGACGGGGTGGCGCTAATCGACCTGTGCATTCTCATGCTTGTGGTCGGCGTTGTTGGAGCGCGTCTCTTGGCGGTTCTCACCGACGGCTTTCTGCAAGACTTTGTAAACCTCTGCACCAATTCAAAGCTTGTCGACCCAATCGATACCGCGGTGCGCTTTTGCACAAATGATGGCCAGTGCGGCGGCGACTACCTTTGCGATGTAGGGGCGCAAGCCGCCGTGGTTGCCGGCGAGCGCAAGAGCATGTGCTACCCGCCACAAGACTGCCTCGCGGTCTTTAAGTTTTGGCAGGGCGGCCTCACCTTTTACGGCGGCGTGCTTTTGGCAGCGCCGGCAGGCTTTCTCTACGCGCGCAGGCGCAAGCTTGGCGCCCTGCGAGCGGCAGACCTTTTAGCCCCTGCCCTAATGATTGCCCTCGCCGTCGGGCGCATCGGATGCTTTCTAAACGGCTGCTGCTACGGCGCGCAAACCGACTCGGTCTTTGGCGTGCTCTTTCCCGGCAACTTGGCCGATCGGCATCCTACACAGCTGTACGAGAGCCTCTTTGCCTTTGGCCTCTTCGTGGTGCTGCGGTCGATTCTACGGCCTCGTTTGGCCCGAGACGGCCAACTCTTTGGCGCCATGCTCGCCCTCTACGGCGTCTTTCGAATCGCCCTAGAATTTGTCCGCGACGACCCGCGCGGAGCACTTGGGCCGCTCTCGACCTCCCAACTCATCGGCCTTCCACTCATCGCCTTTGGCATCTATCTCTTACTAAGAGCACAGCGAGAGCAACCAAAAGTTTAAAACTCGCCGCGAACGTCCTATCCTGTGGCCATGCGCACGATGCCACTACTTCTATGTCTCGCCCTCTTTGCTTGCGGCGGCGAAGATGATCCGATGAACGCTGCTCCCACCGGCGGTGGTGGTGGTGGTGGTGCAGGCGGCGGAAGCGTCTCCGATGCGATGGCGTCGAACGCCGATGCACAGGGCCAATCGATCAGCGGCCAACTTTGCTTGGTCGAGGACCTGCGTCGCCCCAAAGTTTGCGGGACCGAAGGTGACCTCAGTGGTATTTCAATCGAGGACTTGGAATCGGGGAACGAGACCGTTACCGATGAGGACGGCAAGTTTGAAATCGCCGGCACGGAAAAGGCTACGACGCTTCGCCTTAAGATCGGATTTGACAATGCGGACTTTAAGGACCTCATCGTGCCATTGCCCGCCAACGAATCGGCTCCAAAGGTTCCGGCGATGACAGAGGCTACGTGGCTTGAGGTGCGAACCAACGCCTTGTTCGGTGAAGAGCCAAATGGCACTGCGAGCATTGCTGCGTATATCCTTGATGGAGCTTCACCGGCCGTTGGCGTTGGAGTGGCGACTCAGCTGACTAAAACCGCCCCCGTCTACGACGGGGACTCTGGTCCGAATGACTTTCAAGCCGGAATCCTAACCGGGACAAACGGCGTTGCCTTGTTGTTTGGCATGCCCACCTCCAGTGCCGAAGTGAGCTTCTCAGTCTCCTCTGGCTCGGAACTAGAAGAGGTTAACAGCGTGCCGGTGCTAGACGGCGCCCTCACCTTTATTGGGTACCGGCTTCAGTGAAGCTCATGGCTGTGGCACACTGCCCGCCATGCGCAATCACATCGTTTTAGCTAGCTTGTTTCTCGCCATGTGCGTCTCTTCCTGCAAGAAAGACGAGGCCACGGAGCCTGAGAAAACTACCGAGCCACAACCGGCCGATACCAAGGCCGGCACCGATGATGGCAAGCAGCCAGCTGAGCCCGCTCCAGCCGAGCCCAAAGCCGACATGGCAATGATGGCCCAAGCGACCGTCGCCGCAGCTTCCGATAGCAAAGTCGAAGGCGTTGTCACCTTTAGCATGAAGGGCCAGACGGTTTCGGTTCACGCAAAAATCTCAGGTCTCACACCCGGTGATCACGGCTTCCATGTTCACGAGAAAGGTGACTGCAGCGCCCCCGACGCAACGAGCGCAGGTGGCCACTTTAACCCGCACACGGTTGACCATGGCGGTCCAGAGGTCGACGTGCACCATGCCGGAGACCTTGGAAACATCACGGCCAATGCCGAAGGTGTCGGCGAGCTAACCGTCGACTTGCCAACGAACTTCCTCTCACTCGCTCCCGACGCAAAGAACAACATTGTCGGCCGCGCGGTAATCGTTCACGGCGGTGCTGACGATCTCAAGTCGCAGCCTTCTGGCGCAGCGGGCCCACGAGTCGGTTGTGGCGTTATCGAGATGCAAAAACCCGAATAATTCTTAATCGGGGTTCGAGAGTGCCCCGACTAAAACTGTGTCATCGAGGTGGCAAGGCGTAAAACGTCGCCCGCCTTCGGCGCAGGCCTATCGGTGCAGGCTTAGCGCAGTGCATCGGCTAGCGCTTCGTACGCATGGCGAACGCTGCCGATGAGTTCGCGGCAAATGTCGAAGAGCGCTGGATCGTTCTGGGCGTTGTTGCTGTGTGGGTGAAATCGGCGAGAGAGAGCCTCGTAGGCAATGCGAGCCTCTTCCCGGGTCGCCGAATCCGAGAGCCCGAGCACGTCGCGCGGGGCCAAGCCGCGAATGCGCACCAACTCGGAAACCAGCTCTTCCAGTGACAAGACCTGTGAGTCCTGCTTCGAGGCTGGCTTCTTCTCGATAAGCGCATCGAGTTGTTTGCGCGTGTTGTCGTCGAGTTTTCCAAAGCGTAAACCCATGCCCGCTGCTCGCCCGACCTGGGCTTTGCGAAAGTGTGCAACTTCGGCTGGCAGTTCGACGGTCTCGCCACTTGGGATCATCAGGTGCAAGGTGAGTTTCGTGCCAGCAGGCAGCGACTTGGGCGACTTGAGAAACATGCCGCCGCGCGAGATGTCGCGGGTGTAGAGCATCTCGAAGCGCTCCCAAGTGGGAATGCGCAGGCGCACTGGCAGCGACGAGTTGGCCCGCTCGTGAACCCGGTTGTCTGCAGACGGAATAGCAGCGCGGGCCAGAGCTGGGGCAGTCGATGCGCTTGCGGCGGCTGGAGTTGGAGCTGGCGATGCGCTTGCGGCGGCTGGAGTTGGAGTTGGAGTTGGAGTTGGAGTTGGAGCTGGCGTGGGCTTGGCGACTGCGGCTGGAGCTGGCGCTGGCTTGGCGACTGCGGCTGGCGTGGGGGCTGGAGCTGGAAGCGTCGGGGTGGGTTCTGGAACCGGCGTTGGAACCGGTGCGAGTTGTGCCAGCGCATCGGCAATCGCTTGGGACGCAGGCTCGTACTGCTTGGCGAGTTTTAGGTTTGCCTTCGCTTGGCTGGTGGCTCCCTTGGCAATTTCGGCCATGGCGGTTTCGTACAGCGTGCGCGCCATTGGCGACGCCGGGTCGCGGCTTGCAAGCTTACGAGGTTTGTCGGTCGTGTCCTCAATGCGCGTTTTTCCCTCGGCCAGCCCCGCATCGTATTGCGCGCGCTGCTCCGAGTTTGTCAGCACGTTCTTGGCCTCGCCCATGCGAGCGTGCACCCGATTCAGAGCAGCCAAGCCCTCCTTGGTGCTGCGAGTTACGTACTTGTCTGGGTGGAGCTTGGACGCGAGCTTGTAGTAGCGATCTAGAATCTCTTGGTTGGTGACCGAAGCATCCAATCCCAATAACTCGTAGTAACTCGTCTCATCGAGCTTCGCATCAATCGCAGCAACGCGGCCCCAAAAGCTCATCGTTCCTCTTGCGATCCAACAAGCGAGAGCGTCGCGTGGGTGGCGGTCTTTGACTTGGTATTTTTGGCACTCACTTGCAAGATTCCGTCAGCGTCAATGGTGAACGCTACCTGGATGCCGACCTCTCCGCGCTGCCCACCTGGGAGTTCTTCTAAGGCCAGTTCGCCCAGGGGAACATTGTCCTCGAACTGCTCTTCTTCGCCCTGGCAAATTCGCAGTACAACCCGTTCTTGATTGTCGCTGGCCGCGAAGAAGGTGCTTGTGCCCTCGGCGGGCACGGTTGAATTCTTGGCGATCAGAACTTTTGAGTACCCGCGAACCGTCGCGATTCGAAGCGAGTGCGGAGTGACGTCCAAAAGCGTGCCTTGGTCGTCCTTGGGATTGACCATTCGTTCGGCCTGAATGCCCGCTCCGATGGCAACCACTTGCATAGGGTCGAGTTGTGAACTTGGCTGTCGGCCAAACTTCTCGGCAACGAGCTGCTGAATTAGTGGAATGCGAGTCGAGCCACCAACCAGGATGACTTCGTCGATAGAATCGGGCGTAAGACCTGCCTCTTTTAAGACCTTGTCAGTGGTCTCCATCGTTGCGCGGCTCAGGTCGTCGATCATTTCGTTTAGCTGTGCGCGCGTGAGTTTAAAGTCGAGCCCAAGCGGAGCACCGCCCGCTCCGCGTGTGACCTCGTTAAGAGTGCCTTCAATTTCGTCTTCGTCGGAGAGCGCGTGCTTAATTTGCTCGGCGGCCATGAGCAAGCGGGCTTTGGCCAGAGGGTCGGCTTCGGGATCAATGCGGTGTTTGCGCAAGAACAATTTAGCGAGCCACGCAAAAACTGAGGCATCGACATCGTCGCCGCCAAGAAAGGAATCGCCTCCCGTGGCAACAACTTCATAAAGATTGTCGCGAACCGCCAGAACGCTCACGTCGAATGTTCCGCCGCCTAGGTCGAAAACGGCGATGCGTTGATGGATGCGACGGCCTTTACCGTAGGCAATGGCCGCAGCTGTGGGCTCGTTTAAGACGCGAAGGACTTCCATCCCCGCGAGGTCTGCAGCGCGTCGCGTGGCAGCGCGTTGCGCATCAGAGAAGTTCGCAGGAACGGTGACTACGCAATAGGCCACGCGTTGCCCCAAGGCTGTCTCGGCTAGCGCCTTGAGATGCGTCAGAACATGAGAAGACACCTGAGGAACCGTGATATTTCCATCGCGGGTCTCTATCAGAACTTCCTCGCGCTCGCCCTGGTGAATTTTGTAGGGCAAGTTCGTCATGACCTTGCTTACCGTCGGCGACGTGAATGCTTGACCGATCAAGCGCTTGGCAGAGAACACCGTGTTTTCCGGATCCACCACTCGGCGCATGCGAGCTTGCACACCAACGATTCGCTCTCCGGTCGGCATCCACGCAACTGTGGATGGGTGCAATACGTTGCCCTGAGAATCACCGACAACGACCGCCTCACCATCAACGATGATGCTCACCACCGAGTTTGTGGTTCCAAGGTCAATACCGACGACTGCTCCTTCGAGAAGGAAGTCGTCGTCGTCATCGTCAAAATCGAGTAAGTCGTCGAGCATAGTTTTACTGTTGGGAAATGAGTTCCGTAAGGCGAGTTTTGAACTTCTCGGTTGGCGCGACGAAGAGCACAGCATAGCCAGCGTCACTGCTTCGCTCGACCGTTGCCTCAAGACACATCGTCTCGGTTCGAAGAGAATCGTAGCTCACGGGCATCTTGAGTTCTAAGTCGAGCACAGCGTCCATCGGAATCTCAATTGCCGTGATGAGAAATGCCCCGTTTTCACTAACGTCGCGGGTCGAGATGGACTGCAGCTCATCCTTTAGACGAAACTCGATCGTGATGGGAATGGTCAGACGCGTTGGGCGCGGCTGAGTATTTTTGTCTTTGTTTCGGTGCAGTGCCGAGCGCCGAAGTGCCGACATCGCTGAGGCGGGAATGAGCGATATCTTTCCCAAGGCAGCCTGGGGCTTGGCTGCGGCAGGCGCAGCCGCAGGCGGCTTGGCTGCGGCAGGCACAACCGCAGGCGGCTTGGCTGCAGGCGCAACCGCAGGCGGCTTGGCAGCGGCAGGCGCAGCGGCAGGCGCAGCGGCAGGCGGCTTGGGTGCGCGCTTTGGAGGTTTCGGCGCCGGCCTCGGCGCGGGCCATGCTTCTGGCGACTCGGTTGCAACCTCCGCATCGTCGGGAAGCTCGACCATGTCCAACGAATCATCGGGTTCTAACTCGATTTCGGGAAGCTCGACAAAGTCGAGTGCCTCATCGCTATCGCTCACTTCATCGGGAAGCTCGACGAAGTCGAGTGCCTCATCGCTATCGCTCCCTTCATCGGGAAGCTCGACAAAATCGAGTGCCTCATCAAACTCCGGTTCCGACTCAGGTAGATCCACGAGTCCAAACTCGGATTCTTCAATTCGCGCAGGCTCAGAAAATGTCTCAGGCTGAGATGGTGCCTCCTCGAGGTCGAGTGCGGCGCCGGAAAGTGGCTGCGGCAATTCTTCCAACTCCAAAGCCCGCGCACTGGCTTCGGCGGCTTGGCTCGCAGCCGAGAGTTGGTCGTGAAGACTAACTTGCTGACCGATGATCGGCGGCGCAGGAGCAAGATCCAAGCTGTCGAGAAAGGCGAGTTCGCCGGCTCCAGAATCGGCCACGGCGTCGAATGAAACAGCGTCTGGGCGAACTGAGCCTTCGGGCGACGCTGCGGGCGACGCTTTGGCCAACGCTTCGAACGACGCTGCGAACGACGCTTCAGCCGCCCCCACCAAGCCACGCTCTCGAGCCTGCACCACAATTGGGTGTTGCGGCGCGAAGGCATTTGCCAACGCAGCGTAGGCCCGAGCGCTCTCTTCGTCACCAAGGTGCAGCAAGCTCACTTCTAGGCCTTGTAAGGCAAGATACTGGACATCAAATTCGGGTAGAGGATGGGCAAGTGCGGACTCGATGACCTCGAGAAACTTGTCGAGCATTTGCGCATCTTCGTAATGTTCGCGCATGAGCGAGAGCATGCCTAGATGGCCGGGAATCGCCGCGAGCTGATTTTGGTAGGCAACGCTAAGCGCACGATGGACCAAGCGCACACCCAGGCTGTGATGATGACCGTTTCCAAAAAGACGCATGCCAGCGCGACGCAATTCGTCGACGTGTGCAAAGGCTGTGCGTCGATTGGCAAGGCGCGCCTCGTAGACACCTAGGATGGCGTCTTGATCTTCAAGGTGCGCAAGCTGTTGCTCAAGCATGCCAAGTGCGCTGCTGTTTTCCGGATCCTTCGCCAGTGCTGCCAGCAAGAGTTTTTCTAGCGAGAGCTGGTTGGTTTGCAGCATGCCCAACATGCGCGCCGCTTGCAGGATGGAGTTGCTGGCGCGCTGCGGAGAGTCCGCGCGCCTGGCGATTTCCATCACCCGTGCAACTTCTTCGCGCACCTTGGGCCACTCGCGTCGTGCAGTTCGCAGCGCCGATGCAACAACGTCGGAGTCGGGGTATTCGCGGCTTGCTTTGGTAAGCGGTTTCACCGCGCGGTCCGGTTGCTTTGCGTCCAGCCAGGCGATTCCCTCCACCACCAAGTGCCTCACGTCGCCGTCTTGCTTGTATTGCAAACGCGCCAAACGCGCCTTTGTTGCAAAATCGCCGGCCTCCTCAGACAATCTACAGGCGCGCGCAAGCGCATCGAGCCGGCTCGGATCGGCTCGGTAACAAAGCACGTATCCCGTGATCGCTCCATTGCCACCTACCACACAGTGCTCAAAGGCCTGGGCAACTTCGAACGCTTGTGGGGCACACGAGGGCAAGTGCATGTCGGCCTTAAGCGCAACGAGTCTTGACGACAGCAACTCCTCCCACGTCGAGATGTCCAACGTCGAGCTACCGATCAGAGCGGTTTGCAGCGCTTGCGAAATGCCGGTCATGAAACTACCAAGAAAAAAGGGCAGGCCATTTCCTGGCTCCGCCACCACATAGTCTCATACCATTGCGTCAATGACCGCCGCAGGAGGGAGCGATTCGGATCCACAAGATCCGGTTTTTGGTATCGATCTCGGTACTAGCAACTCATGCGTCGCACTTTGGATCAACGGCCAAGTCGATATCGTGCGCAACTTGCAGGGTGAGCGCACGACACCTTCGGTGGTCGCAATTGGTGCAGATGGTGCGATCATTATTGGTGCCCCTGCACGACGCCAGGCTGTGATGAACCCGCAATCGACAGTTAGCGAAGTCAAGCGACTTGTCGGTTTGCGCTTTGATTCAAAAGAGGTCACGGCAGCGCGCCAAGTGCTCCCATACGAAATTTGTTCGGCCACCAATGGAGATGCTTGGACGAGGATTGGCAACGAAGAGCGCTCTCCTCAGGAGTTGCAAGCTTACATTCTCGAAGAGCTGGCTGCGGCCTGCTCACAGTTTATCGGCCGCGAAGCTACGCGCGTTGTCATCACGGTCCCTGCCTTCTTTGACGAGACTCAACGACAAGCTGTACGAGATGCCGCAGCGATTGCAGGACTTAAGGTTGAGCGAATCCTCAGCGAGCCAACCGCTGCCGCCCTAGCCTATGGATACGCACAATTCGACAATCGGCACATCGCTGTCGTTGACCTTGGCGGAGGAACTCTCGACGTAACGATCATGAAGGTCGACGGCGGAAAATTCGAAGTGCTGGCCACCGACGGTGATAACTCACTTGGCGGCGCCGACTTCGATCGCGCCATCGCACTTCACTTTGCTGCCGACATTCAAAAGAACCACGGCGTCGATGTACGCGAAGATCCAGTTGCCATGCAGCGACTGCTAGGCGAAGCCGAGGTCGCAAAGAAATTACTTACTCAGCAACAGGCAACCGACGTAAAGCTGCCCTATCTCGCTCAACAAGGCAGCACCTCGATCGATTTCGAATACCGCATTACTCGCGATGAGTACCGCAACCTTGTTGCTCCTCTCGTCGAACGCATCGCAGCCCCCTGCATGGAAGCTGTAAGTCTGGCGGGGCTGCGCCCGACGCAACTCGATGACGTAATCCTCATTGGTGGCATGACGCGATCGCTCGTCGTGCAAGAGCGCGTCACAGAACTTTTCGAACGCAAGCCGCTGCTTCGCATTAACCCTGACGAAGCAGTTGCCATGGGTGCTGCGCTATTGGGAGCCGGCATCTCTGGCCAACTCGACGAGGTGACCTTTGTCGATGTCGCGCCGCGCAGCATTGGATTGCGCGCTGCTGGCGATACCTTCGTTACCCTCATTAAAAAGTCGGCAACCCTGCCCGCGCGGTGTCGCAAAGGCTTTAAAACGACCCGAGATCAGCAGCAGAGCTTTGAGCTTGATGTTTTTCAGGGAGAGTCGCCAAAGGCCTCTGAAAACCGCCGACTGGCACACGTGACCATTCAACCGATTTCACTCATGCCCGCTGGCGAGGTCATGCTTGAGGTTCAGTTTGAAGTCGATACGCAGGGCGCCCTCGTGGTGCAGGCCAAAGAGCGTGGCAAGAGTGAACCAACTCGGGTTGCCATCGAACCCTTCTCGGGGCTCACCAGCGCACAGGTGCAAGGGCTGGCTGCACAACACGAGAAGAACCGTCCCAAAATAGAGTTTAGCAAGGCGAAAGTCGAACCCGAGATGGGAGGATTTTCGATCAATATCGGCAAGGCCAAGAAGACACCTGCGCCGGCCGCTGTCCGAGCGCCTACCAAGCCAAGCCGTGCTTCCACTGCGGCCCCAGCCGCTCGAACCTCGTCCAGTCCTGTCACGTCCCGACCTGTCACGTCCCGACCTGTCACGTCCCGACCTCTCACGGCCAACGACCTCTTTGGCGATGAAGGCGATAGCACAGAAGCGGTGGGCGAGGCCTCGAAACGCATCTCGCTTCCAAAGACCGCCACGGCTTCTGCCGCCACGTCCAGCACTAAGACTTCTTCTGAAGAGGCCACGCCGGCGAGCGACGCCAAGGATGCGAACACCGCAACCAATCCCCTTCTGTGGGTCGGCCTCGCTGTCGCCGTCGCGGTAGCAGGCGCCGTGGCCGCCTTCAGCTTCCTGTAGCTCAAGCCGCTCTAGGCCAATCGAGGGCAGCAAATGCTGAGCCGCAGCCCGCAGTCCAGGAGCCGAGGCCCACGAGTCAGCCCTTACTTGCGACCGCGGCCCCGACGGCCGCGTTGGCCCCGCTCCAAGCGACGGACGCGCTTGAGCCGAGCCTGCGCTTTTCGGCGCGTCTTTGCCTTCTCCTTTTGCCCGGCCCGGGTAATGCCTTGTGCGGCCAAATCGTGCTGCTGCTTGGAAGCGGCTGCGGCAAAGAATCGAAAGTACTCGACAGCCGAGAGAATCGACATGACGAGGGAGAAGTAGAGGACGACTAGGCCAACCTCGTGAAAGTTTAGCTCGTAGTTAAAGAAGAGAATTGGGTAGCTGAAGTGGAAGAGCAAGAAGATGATGCCGGTGAGCTGCAAGGCCGTCTTTGTCTTGCCGCCGGCCCCTGCTGCAATCACAAAGCCCTCTTGCGAGGCGATGGCGCGCAGGCCGGTAATCGCCAACTCTCGCGACATGAGGGCAATCACTAGCCATGCCGGAGCTCGGCCTTTGGCAACCAACATCACCAGCGTCGAAAGCACGATGAGCTTGTCGGCAAGTGGATCCAGAAATTTCCCTACAACGGTGACAAGGTTAAGTCGCCTCGCAAGGTAGCCGTCGAGAAAGTCGGTAGCGGCGGCAAAGGCAAAGATAAGCGCTGCGAGTGCCGAGAGCCGGTAGCTGTAGTTGTCGATGAAGACAAGGATTAGCGGAATCAGACCAATTCGCGCCAGGGTGATGAGATTCGGGATGTCCGCAATCTCATCTCGCAACGGCCGAAGCTTGACCTGTTGAACCGTTACGAAGTCGGCCCCAGAAGGCTCGCCGGAATCTCCGGCGTCACTCAAGAGGCGCCCTGAAGGTCGTGCAAGAGAACGACACCCTCGCCCGAACACTCGACAAATGGGCTTGACGTTCGCCCGCCCGCAGCAGGCTTGATGAGCCGTGGCACCACGCGTCCGATCCAACCTGCCAAGGCTTCGGAGTCGACGTACATCACCCGCTCCGAACTGAGGCGCACCGAGAGCGGCTCTTTGGGTGTGCGCATCGCGACACATCCATTGCCGCGAAATTGCGTCACGCGAAACTCGCTTCCAGGGATTCGGCCATTCTCCCAACGCAGCCCCGGATCAAAGGCGAAGACACACTCTTCTCGCAGGTAGACCACATCGTTATCGAGACTTAGCGCCGTGAAGTGATCACCGCCAGCCGAGGCCAATAGGTAGCCCTCGCCGGTGACGAGGAAAAGCTTTGCATCGCCGCTACCAAAGACTTCGTCGGTTTGCTGCCCTCGAATCCTGCGGGTTGCCGGCTCGAAGCCAAGCTCCCCAGAACTCACCATGACGCCTTCGGTGCGCGAGATAAGCCGCTTGTGAACTTGGGCAATCAGCACGCCGCCTGCGCCAATTTCTAGCGTCTGGCCGCCCTCGTTTGGGCGAATCAGCCGGCGGGTTGCAAAGAGCGCCACCGGCTCGGGTGCGATGTGGCCAGGAGCAGCGTCGGCAACAGCCGCAATCGCCGAGGGCTGCACTACATCGACGGCCTGGGTGATCATGCCGCTATCGGGCAGTGCTTGTGGTGCCGAAGCCGCATCGGCCTCCGCGGCATCCGTCGCTTCGGCCGGCGTGGAAGCGGCCGGTGTCGACTCGGAGAGTTCCGCATCCGCAGGCGCGTCAGGCTCAAGCTCTGCAGCGCTTTCGGAGTGAAACATCATCTCCGCATCGTCGGTGCTCTGGGCATCGGGCGCCGATGAGACAACGTCGCTGCTGCCAACCCGATCGCGAATCGCCTGACGAGTCTCTTCGTCTAGGTACTGCTCCATCTCCGTGGCCAAATTGCTCTGGTCTGCTCGGAGAAAGGCCTCATAGGCATCTTCGTACTCTCCATTGCGCGCGTAGGCCAAGCCCAGGTAGCTAACCGTGCGTATCTGCGATGGATCAAGGTCGCGCGATTTTCCGAGTTCGGCAATGGCTTCGACGGGACGGTCCAGCTTTAGGTGAACCAGGCCGAGGTTCAATCGGTAGGATGCGTCATCGGGATTCTTTGCTACGAGTTTTTCGTAGATGCCACTTGCCGACTCAAAATCGGAGAGGCGAAAGTGGGTTAGTCCCAGCAGGCCAAGCGCCTTCTCATGATCTGGCGAAAGCTTTAGGGCGCCGTCAAAGCAATCACGTGCTTCTTCGACCTTGTCCTCCTGTAAAAACTCGCCACCGCGGGTGATGAGAGATTCGAGGTCGTCGGCGTTGCTGCTCGTAACGGAGGGATCAGGCACGATTCGCACATTAGACGTTGGCCCCTGCCCCACGTCAAGGTGGCCTACTGCTGCAAACGCTCGGCGTCTACATACTTGTAGTAGCGATCGAGCACCATGCGCAGGTACTTGCGGGTGTGCTGATACGGCGGAACTTTGTCGCCGTATTTGGCCAGCGAACCGACGCCGGCGTGGTAGGCGGCAATGGTTAGCACCAGGTCCCCGTCGTAGCGATTTGCCAAGATGCGCAGTAGCCGAGTGCCGCCGAGGATATTCTCGCGCGGGTCGTGCACGTTGTTAACGCCCATGTCCTTCACGACAGCGGGCATAAGCTGCATGAGGCCACGGGCGCCAAACGCGCTTACAACCCTGGGATCGTAGTCAGACTCAACCTTGATGACGGCGCGAATGAGCGAAATTGGCAGCTGATAGAGGCCTGCTGCTTCATAGATAAAATCATCGTAACGCTCAAAACGCTCTGGCGATCGGTCTTTGGCTGGGACCTTATCGCAGCGTTCGCAATCCCCTCGGCGCACAGCAGCCTTGCCGCGATTCGCCGGATCATCGCGCTGGATGAGTTTCCACTTGCCGGCAGACGCGCCGGTGGGCCGAACATTCGTAAAATGAACGACTTCGTCGTTATCGGTAAAGGTCCACACATCGGCCGAGGCCGAAGGCACGCCTACAAACAACGAGGCGCCCAACAGCATGGTGGCGCCAAGCGCCAAGGTCGCGCACAGGAGCGCAGCAGCTGTTCGAGGGCGAGCGGACATCGAGGCTGGAATACTAGCAGCGCTTTGGCCAAGGACCTAAAGACCGGTCTTTTCCTCAAGAAGTTGGTGCCGTGGGCCGGCTCCCAGCTTAGAAAAGTGCGCTAAATTGGGAGAATGCAAGGAAACCTCGATGTCTAGCGATACGGAGCGAGAGACCGACTACCTCGTCATCGGCTCAGGCATTGCCGGGCTCTACTTCGCTCTCGAAGCCGCTAGCCATGGCCACGTCACCATCGTGACCAAGAAGCGCCCATCGGATTCCAATACCGCTTGGGCCCAAGGTGGTATCGCAGCCGTTCTCGGTGACGACGATACATTGCAAGACCATGTCGACGATACGCTCCGGGTTGGCGAAGGGCTTTGCAAGCGCGACATTGTCGAGGGCGTCGTCGAAGAAGGTCCCGCGCATGTGCGCAAGCTCGCTCAACTCGGCGTCGACTTTGCCCGGGCCGAAGATGGCAACTTTGACCTCGGTCGCGAGGGCGGCCACAACAAGCGGCGAGTCGCTCACTATCAAGACGCCACCGGTGCAGCCATTTCGCAGGCTCTGCTGGCTAAGGTTGCCCAGCATCCAAACATCACCCTGCTAGGCAATCACATTGCCGTCGACCTTTTGTCGATGGCGAAATACGGCGGCGAGGAAGCGTGCTTTGGCGCCTACGTGCTCGATCGCGACAAGGGCTCGATTGTAGCCATCGTCGCGCGGGCAACGATTCTCGCTTCGGGCGGCGCTGGCAAGGTCTACATCTACACCTCGAATCCCGATGTCGCGACCGGCGATGGCATGGCGATGGCGTATCGCATTGGCGCCCAAGTCTCGAACATGGAGTTCGTGCAGTTTCACCCAACGGTGCTCTATCACCCACACGCGGGCTCCTTTCTCATATCGGAAACCCTGCGCGGCGAAGGCGGCAAGCTCAAGCTTGGCAGCGGCGCCGAGTTTATGGATGCCTACCATCCGCTGTCCTCTCTCGGGCCTCGCGATGTGGTGGCGCGCGCTATCGATAACGAGCTTAAGCGCTCGGGTGCCGATTCGGTCTTCTTGGACATGACGCATCTCGATTCGGACTTTGTGCGAAAGCGCTTTCCGACGATTGCCGAGCGCTGCAAAGCTCTTGGCATCGACATCGCGGTGGACCCGATTCCGGTTGTCCCGGCAGCGCACTATCAGTGCGGTGGTGTGGTCTGTGATGCCAACGGCCAAAGTACCGTTAAAAACCTCTTTGCCATTGGCGAGACCTCAAGCACGGGGCTTCACGGAGCCTGTCGTCTGGCATCAAACTCGCTCCTCGAAGGCGTCGTCTTTGGGGCCCGAGCCGCAAAGGCCGTCAAACACACCGAGCTTATAAGGCCGTCGCAAGTTGCGCCCTGGCGCTCGGGCAATGCAACCGACTCAAACGATGCCATCGTGGTCAAACTCAACTGGGAGGAAGTACGACGATTCATGTGGTCGTACGTAGGAATTGTTCGGAGTGACAAGCGGCTCGAGCGCGCCCTTCGGCGCATCGAATTGCTGCGCCAGGAAATTGGCGAGTACTACTGGGACTTCAAGATCAACAGCGACATCATCGAGCTTCGCAACTTGGCCTTGGTTGCCCACCTCATCATCGATAGCGCGCGCCGCCGCAAAGAGTCTCGCGGCCTGCACTACACTCTCGACTACCTTGAGAAGGACCCCAGCCAAGCCCGCGACACGGTCCTGCACCAAAGCTCCGGTCCTCCGGCGTAGGTCGGGCCGGACCGCTAACTGGTTTGGCAAGCTCGGGTAAACCGCTTGCCGAAACGTCGGTCCGAAAATAAAATAAGGCGCCGGAACCTTATGTCCCGGCGCCCTCCGCGAAGCGTTGGCCGTCCGTCATTGAATGCTTCGCGGATATGAACAAGCCGAGGTAGTACAAGCCTTGGGCCACCCATGTGTCGTCCGGCATTTCGCAGGCTTAGCCTGGGCCCGTGAACATCGCTTCACGACACTGTCTGTTGCCCTGTGGGCACGCTTGGACCGAGGTCTCGGTTTGCATTGCACCCAAGCCCTCGCTACAACATCTTGGTGTTTCGTCGAATTGCACTCATTGGCGCTCTTGCCCTCGCAGCATGTGGGCCAAAGGCCGGCTCCGCAACTGCCTCAGAAGGATTGCAATCGTATGTGAATGCCCTCCGCAGCGACGATCCAAAGCCGCTCTACGAGATGCTCACCGAGGCGCAGCGGAAGAGTATTTCTTATGAGACTTGGGCTGCCGAGTGGAAGAGCAATAAGGCCGAGCGAACATGGCAGGCCGACCAAGTGGAAGATCGATGGACAGGGCGACTGCAGGCCCGAGCCGACGTCAACTACGCAGACGGCCAGCGAGTGCAACTTCATCAAGCCGACAGCGGGTGGCGACTCGAACGCCCGCTGGTTTCAAGAAGCACGGCATCAACCGCTGCAGATGCGTTAGAGCAGCTAAAAGTGGCAATATCGCAGCAGAACCTTCCCGCCCTGCTCGCTCTGATGAGCGCCGAAAAACGCCAGAGCATTGAAACGCGTTTGCGCGATTTCCAAGAGGGCCTGGCGAAACAGGGCGACAATGGCCACTCAGACTTTTTCGCAGTTGGCGAGAAGCGTCACGAATTAAGTTGGCGACACCTCGGAGTGCACTACCGGATCGTCTTTGTCTTAGAAGGCGCAAACTGGCGCCTCGACGAGATCCACTTGGGCCCCGATCCAACAACCGACGATGTAGAGACCAAGGCCGCGCAGCCGTCGCCGTAGAGCAGTCTACGATGCCTTGCGCTTGCGCTTGCGCCGCTGCTTGCGCTTTTGGCTCGCCTCGGCCGGTACAGATGCTTTGGCCTGGGTCGCCGCAAGCTCTTCGGCCGAGACTTCTTGGACCAAGGTAGTTCGCCTCTGCCGCCCTGAGGTGTCATCTGGGTCGGTTCGACTTATTGCAAGGTCTCGCGGAGCGGCGGGCATCACTTGGGTCGAGTTTGCAAAGCCCCGAGTCCGCCGTTTGTGAGCGCCAATGGCATGTTCCAGAGTGGATGAAATCCGGCCCGAATTTCGGGCCCAAGATGACGGGTGGTCTCCGGGCAGTTCGACAAAGTGGTGAAGCCCTTGTTCCCGCGCCGAGGTGCATAAGCTCATCTCAACGCTATACGAGAAGCAGAAGACAACGGGCGCAACAAAGCGCGAGCGCAAATCCCCAGCCCACAGTAGCGCCGGCTTTGTCATTGGCAGCAGCACGGCAATGGGCTTGTGGCGAGCTAGGCGCTGACGAGCCTCGTCCAACGACTGTGCCATGACGAGATCGTATTGTGGGTTGTCGGCGAAGCTGCGATGAATCGCGCCCCGCACTCGAGCATCCGGGTGAAACGAGAGAACTTCACTTGGCGTCTCGTCACTTCTCACCTCGTCATTTGACGCCTCGTCGACATGAGTTCCGGTGCCCCTACTTCGCATGCATCTCTCCCACACGCTTTGTATCGGCACATCGCCCGACGCCTTTAGTGCTTGGCCAATGCAGCCAAGATTTCTCCCACTTGGGCGATCGCTTCGTCGATATGACGCGCCTCAGTCCGCCAGCTACAGACCGAGACCCGCATAACGCGCATGCCTCTCCATGTTGTCGTTCCAAACCAGGCGCGACCATCGATACGCAGCGCCTCGGCGACGGCATCGGTGTGGCGATCGTGGTCGCCGTCCTCCGCTAAGAACCTCACCAGCCCTTGGTTGAGCGTTGGAACATGCAAAAGCTCCGCACCGGGCAGCGACCCAATCCCTTTGACAAGCTGAACCGCGAGCTCCGAACAACGCTCGATCATCTCGGCGATTCCCGTGCGTCCAAGGGATCGAATTGCGGCGTAGGTTGGTAGTGCGCGGGCGCGCTTTGACCACTCGGGATTGTAGTGCTGAGCTTCGCGACCGTCGCCTTCGATAAGGTAGCTCGCGTCCATCCCCATGCTCGAGCGATGTGCTTCGGCATCCGCGACAAAGGCATAGCCCGACTCGTAGGGCACGTTGAGCCACTTGTGACCATCGGTGGCCCAAGAGTCGGCTTTCTCAATTCCCACGAGTTGCTTCGATAGCGTTGGACTCACCTGCCCCCACAGACCAAAGGCACCATCGACGTGAACCCAAGCGCCATGCTCATGGGCGATGTCGCAGAGCACCGCGAAGTCGTCGCACGTCCCAGTATTGAGATCGCCAGCCTGCAGACAGACGATGGTGCGAGCTCCCATCAAAGGCTCGGCGTCCAGCGCATCCCGCAGTGCTTGCGGATCGAGTTTGCCTGTATCGTCCAGCGCAAGCCGTTCTACGATTTCGGTGCCCAGGCCCAAGAGGCGCAAGGCCCTGGCAAAGGTTTCGTGATGGTGCTCGCCAGAGAGCACTCGCAAGCGCGGTGCCCCGAGAAGCCCTTTTGCACCAACGTCCCATCCGCAGCGCTCGAGCAAGCGAAAGCGGGCAGCCGCAAGACAGGTCACGTGAGCCATTTGACAGCCGGTGACAAATGCAAAGGACGCAGAGCTTGGCAGCCGGAGAAGCTCTTTGAGCCATGTTCCACAGACTTCTTCTAAGACGCCCATACTTGGGCTGCAGGCGAATCCACCAGCATTTTGATCCCAGATCGTCGCCAGCCAATCCGCTGCTTGGGATGCAGGGGTAGCACCACCAATCACCCAGCCGAAGAACTTTGGACCGGTGGTGTGCAAAAGTCCTGGCTCGCATTCCTTTATAAGAGCGGCAATGACGTCTTCTGGTGCCGTTGGATCGTTTGGCAACTCTTGGCACAGCGCTAACCTAAGTTCTTCGGTGCTCGTTGCCGGCGATACCCTTCGCGCTTCGAGGGACTCCCCATAGGTCTCGGCATACTCTGCGACAGCGTCAAATAGCTTTCTGGGGGGCATGGCCCAAAGCTAGCAACTCGCAGCAGGCTTCGCCTAGGTGTCGCTGGCGCGCTTTGCCAACAAGGCGCCCGCTGCGCCAAGCCCCGCGAGCAGCAGGGCAACGACCGCTTGGGTTCGAGGCGCCATGCCTTCGGTCGGCCCGGTATCTATCCCTGGATACAGCAGGATCGCGAGGATGCAGCAGGCCATCGTCACTCCTGCGACCAGCAAAACTTTATCGCGCTGTACAAAGGTAACAAGCAGCAGGGCCAGCGCCCCAAGCGCCGCGATGATCCCGACAATGCCTCCGAGTTTGAGCCTCGCTGGAGATGGCAGGCCTGCGGCTTCCATTTGCTCGGCGCTCAGCACCTCGGCGGCTGCGCCGATTTCCGCGCTGAGGTCCATTGACTTGTTTGAGCCTGTAGCACCAACAACTGCGGATCCGAGGAGCATCAGGGCTGCGAGAATGATTCCAACGATTTTCATTTGGCGGTGATCCTTTGGGAGATGCCGGCTGAACAAGATAGCTCTCCATGCAGATCTGGACGCGATGAAGCCCTGCAGGTCGCGGAATATCTCCGGCGAGTCGCACTTTTCACAAAAACCTTCGGCGGGTAATTCCGCTCAGGCCAAGCCGGCGACGTACACTTTGCCGAAAGCCTGCATGAACATCTCAAGGTACGCACGATGAACTTCTCTCGACCCTTTTTGGGCAACCTCGCCCTGGTCTTGGTGGCCACCGCATTCGCTGCTGGCTGCAGTAGCAAGAATCCTCTCTTCTGCGATTTGCGAAGTACCTGTGATGACGAAGAGCGCAGTTTCTGCGACATCGATCGAGCGTATCCAGGGACCGAACTTGCCAATGAGTGCATTGCGAGACCAAGCGCCGATGCCTGCAACCGAGCAGAGTTGTGCCCTGCCCCCATGCACTGCAGTGGCGAAGAGATGGGCATCTGTGTCGAGTGCACAAAGAATCGTCACTGCGACGGTTTGCTAAGCTGCGATCCGCGAAACAACCAGTGCACCACAGCCACCATCATTGCCTGTGACCCAGATAATGGCGGTGATGCAGACTGCTCTGCCGCAAGCGACGACCTACCCTTTTGTGGTGAAGATGCAATCTGTGTCGGCTGCCTTAGTGATGCAAACTGTGCAAGCAATGTCGCCGAAGCGATTTGCGATGAAGTCGACTTTGAATGTCGAGGCTGTCTTGAAAATGCCGAATGTGAAAGTGGCCTGTGCGGTGACGACGGCAGTTGCGCTGACGAAGCCAACATTGTCTATGTGAATAACGCCACTGGCCTAGATAGCGGCAACTGCGGCACCGCAAGCGCACCTTGCAAGACGATCGGGGTCGGATTGGGCCAAGTTGCTGGGCTGCGAAACACAGTGCTCGTCGCCGCCGGCACCTACGCTGAGCGCATCGAGATCGCAGATAGCAACCTTGCTCTCGTTGGCCAAGGAGACGTTGTCGTTCGCACCTCTCTGGCAGCATCAGAACAACTCGTAGCGATTAGTGGCACTGCTGCGGTCGTCATTGAGAACATCGAGTTCGGCATGCTTGCGGCTGCCGTTGGCGCCGACATGATTTCCTGCAGCGGCGGTTCGGCTCGGCTCGAGCTTAACGCCGTCGTGGTCAATGGCGCCGACGACATTGGAGTCGTCGGAGAGAACTGTGATCTCACCATTCGCGAATCTACAATTGCCGCAAGCGGCGGCGTTGGCGTTCAGATGACCGATGGCACGTTGACCTTGCACGCATCGACGATCGAATCGAATGCCAAGGGCGGCGTCGATATCGATGGGGCAAACTACTCGTTGGTAAACAACTTCATTACCCAAAATGGCGGAGCTGCCAGCGTTACCGGTGGCGTGCGAATCGAAGATACAGCCAGCCGAGACGAGGAGTTTGCGCACAATACGATCGCGCAAAACTCCCGCGTCAGCGGTTCTGGAATTGGTTCGGCCCTGCGATGTGAGGTTGCAAGTGTCGTTGCCACCAACAACATCTTTATGCTGGAAGACGCGTCGACGGCCGACTTGGTAAGTGGCTGCGGTACACAATACTCGCTCTTCGATGCGAGCAGCGCGATGGCCAACGGAACGGGCAATATCTCGGGCGAGGCCGTCTTTGTTGATCCAACTGCGAAGGATTTTCACTTGGCGAGCGGTTCACCGGGGATTGACGCGGCGCTCGCGATTTCCACCATTGCGAGCGACGTTGATGGCGACCCAAGACCGCTTGGCGCCGGGGCCGACATGGGCGCCGACGAGGTTGAATAGCGATGCGCGCACCAGTTTCAGCCCACTGACGCTTAGCACTCGCCAAAGAGGTGATCTGGGTCGCGCTATTCCACTTCCATTGCGTTAGTTCTCGACACGGATGCCGGTTGTGGCGAGCATGAGACGTGATCCGCTCAAGTCGACTCGCTCACCCCTTGCTCGCCGCTGGGCTCGCCCTTCTCGCGGGCTCAAGTTCTGCCGATGCGGAACGACTGCGAGGCAGCTATGTGCGCATGGAGCAACCGCCTGTTGCCCAAGCCGATGGCGATGACATTCCGCGCATCCTCTACCTCAATCGATGCGTCGGTGGCTGCACGCTAACCCCGGGCCAAGACGATGCAATCAACAACACCTCCGGCATCGTCAATGGTACCTCGCTGCTTGCCGAGTTTCCCTATGGCGACGAGGTTTGGAATGAAGTTGTCGAGTGCGTTCGCGACCAATACGCGCTCTTCAACATCAACATCACCGACCAGGATCCGGGCGACGCCCTGCACTTCGAATCAATCGTCGCGGGCTATGCCGAGGACATTGGGGCTGGCGGCGCCGGTGGCATTGCGCCCTTCTCGTGCGGGGTCTGGGGCAACTCAATCAACTTCACCTTTGCCGAAACCCTTGGCGGAAACGCACAGCTTCTCTGCGAAGTTGTAGCGCAGGAATCGGGTCATGTAATGGGCCTTGAACACGCCCTTCTCTGCGAAGATCCGATGACCTATTTGAACGGTTGCGGGCCCAAGAAATTTCAGAACATCGATGCGGAGTGCGGCGAGTCAACCGCACGGCCCTGCGATTGTGGCAATGCAACACAGAACTCGGTACAACACTTAGTCGACGTCTTTGGCCCTGGTGATGTCGAACCCACCGCCGAAGTTACGATCATGGCAGTGAGCGAAGATCCAGACGGCTCTGACGGTAACGCGGTAGCGGATCCAGGCGAGGCGCTGCTTATCGATGTTGTGGTTAAGAACATTGGCAATGCCACGACAGAAGAGGTGGAGTTTAAGATTAACTCGGGCGGTCACCTCAAGCTGCGCCCAGTCGAAGAGCCCGTCATCCTCGGCGCTGGCTTAAGTGCCACGGTGCAACTTGTGGCCGATGTAAGGCCAAGCGCCTGTGGCCGTGAGGTCGAGTTTGAAGTGACAACGTCGCTGGAACAGGGCGACTGGTCCGACTCTGCAGCCATCACCTCGGGAATTGGCTTAAGCACGTACACCTCGTCAATCGCCACCGACGAGCCTTGGCAAGCCGATGAAGAAGCAGCTGCACAGCAAGGCGCATGGGAGTATGGAATTCCCGAGCAAACCATCTTTGCTGGGCGCATTGTTCAGGCCGCTGGCAGCAGCGAAGGCGCAGGCACCCCGTATTGGTCAACCGGATTAACCGGCGCTTGGGACGAGAGTTCGCTGGTTGGTACCTCGACCCTCGAGACTTCGAGTTTCGATGTTGGCACTTGGTACACGATCACCGGCATTGAGTATCGTCTCTGGCACCTCGCCTACGACCGCAGCTCTGGCGGCCTCGAGCCCTCCCCCGATGCTCACCTTATCGTCGAGCTTTCGACAAATGATGGCAAGAGCTGGAAGGAAGTGGACAGGATTATTGGCGAAGACTTTCGTTGGGACATGCGAGAGGCAACGTTTGATCCGATTGAGATTTCTTCTGAGGTCAAACTGCGCTTTATTGTGAGCAACGATGGCACTGTGGATGACCGGCTGATCGAAATCGGCATCGACCAAGTCACCTTGCAAGGCGGCGAGCTAAACTGCACACCGACGACGAGCGGCTGCGGTTGTTCAGCAACGGCTTCAAGTCGAACGGCCTGGATCCCTTGGATGGCCGTCTTGATGCTTCTCTGGATTCGCCGGCGCCAGCGAGCCTAGTTCGATTGCTCGCTCGATAGCCCAAAGAGCTGCGGCAAGACTTCACCGCTCTTGCCGCGCACGATGTGGTCAAACTGGGATGCGTTGTCGGCCTCGTCTAGGTTGACAAGGTAGCTCGAGCCGCCCACACGCCTGGCAACGTCAACGAGAGATGCTGCGGGGTAGACAGCGCCCTGGGTGCCAATGGCGAGAAAGAGCAAGTCTGCGCCGGCCTCGCTGATGAAGTCGTCGATGCGAGCGAGTACTTGGCCATCGAGCGCTTCGCCAAACCAGACGATGTGAGGCCGGAGTAGCGAGTCTCTGCCGCTTGCTTCGCACACCTCGCATGCCGGCAGCGAATCTAGGTGTAACGCCTCGTCGGAGAATGGTGCCCGAGCACAGACCAAGCATCGCGTCATGCAGACGTTGCCGTGAAGCTCGAGCACCCGAGAGCTGCCGGCTCGGCTGTGCAAGCCATCGACATTCTGAGTCGTAAGAAGAAATCTGTCGCCAAGGCGCTCTTCAAGCTTGGCGAGAGCGTAGTGGCCAGCATTGGGCTCGGCCGCTAAAACGCCACGGCGGCGCTCGGAGTAGAAGTTCCAGACCAGCTGCGGATCACTCTGAAAGCCGGCCATTGACGCAACCTCTTCCACCGAATGCGACTCCCACAGGCCTCCGCCTGCGCGAAACGTTGCAATGCCGCTTTCGGCAGAGACACCGGCCCCGGTTAGGACAAGAACGCGAGTTGAGTCTGTGATGGGGAGAGGATGCATTCGCGGATCATCCTTCGCCAATCGAGACGGCGCAAATGCAGCCCGCCAATTGGGGCCGCAAAAGCGCTACTGCGCGAAACAGTAGAGGGCGCCGTAGCCGCCGCTACAGCCGATACACGTCCCTTCACCGGCGCCGTTCTGAATGAGATTGGCGCCTTTGCCGCAGCCGCGCACAGCGTGATCGCTCACCCAATTTGCGCCGAAAGACCCCGAGTTTCGCGGAAAGGAGTGACCACACATGACGCTTCGATCGCTGCCACCGCCGCCGCCACCGGTACTGCCGACAGTGCCATCCGAAGTTGTCCAGTCGTTGCAGGTACTCTCAAGGTTGGTGGATGCAAGGCGGCCATCCCGATCGCTCGCTGTCACAACGTCGTGTGCATCGCCCAAGAAGCTAATTGGTACGCCGCACTCATCGGGCAAGTCTTGCACCGACTGCGCGTCGCCGTCGGGACGGGCACCAGCGAGACCAGCGAGGCCCGACGCCACCAGGCGCCCATTGGCATCACTCCACGGCCCGGCACCAATGCGCTCAATCGCGTGTACCGCCGCTCCACTGCCATCGTCGGTTGCGCTTAGAAATGCATGCCAGGTTTTGTCTCCGTGTCCCGTTGCGCTGGCAATGGTTTGGCAAATTTCGTCGGCACCAGCGATGCCGCCAAAGTCGCCGCCAAAACCGCCCTCAAGATCGTCGGATGCGCTGCCGCTAAGTTTCCACAGCGCGTCCATGCTGGTGACGAAGAAGCTAAAGTCGGCTTCTTGATCGCTGCACCATCCGTCGAGCACCGTGGCATCGAGGCTGGCATCGGCGGTTGGGATCGAAGCGCCACTGTCTACAACTTCGACCTCGCTACCACTATCGATGCCGCCAGAGGTATCACCACCGCCGCATGCTGTGGTGAGAAGAAGTGCGCATATCCAAAGATTGGGGGTGTTCATGATTTGTACGAGTTCTAGCGAGGGTCTGTTATTGGCCGAAAGGCCGAGCTTGTTTGATGAAGAGACTCGGCTCCTCGCCTGGTGCACCGTCAAACTTGAATTCGACGTCCATAGCCCACCACGTTGTCGTTCCGTAGGCTTGGGTGAAGTACGTACGAATGGCATCCAAGGCATCTCCAAGCTCGCGCAGTTGTGCGGCCGAGAGGACTTGCTCGCCTTCGGGAATTAGGCTTGAGTGCGCGACGAAGACCGAAGGCTGCCCTGGCCTATCGTAGTAGTAGATGATCTGATCGGTCGTAACACCGGGGTCTGGCTGGACGACCGACGCTTCGCCAAACTGCACGTTTATATAGAACGCCGGGTCGAGCCCAGATCTATCGTAGGGATTGTTCGTAAGAGCAACACCGTTCACTTTTTCGTCGGGGAACGAGCGGTGGACCAGCATGGCCATTCCAACTGCCGTGTGGTCGATGCTGCGAAAGCTCCGCTCCTCAAAGGCGCGGTAGTTCCAGATACTCGCCCATACGTCCCGCACTGCATCGAGCACGGGCGCTGTCACATCATTGGCATCACCACTTTTCGAGGTGTACAAGCCCGCTCCTGTAAAGCCATCCAGGTCTTCGGCGTTGGTGCTCGAGCGAAAGCGCATGCGAGTGTCGGGGTAGTCGGTGGCGAGTTTTGCCAGCAAGAGCGTTTCAAAGTCGGCATTCACCGGCGCCACGTTCATATCGTCTCGCAACAACTCAAGCTGAGCTCGGCGCTCTTGCGGATCGTTTTGAAACGCAGCCTCTGCAATCATGGACTCGATGCGATCGTCGAAGCCGTTCTCCTCCATAAATTGCATGTAGTAGAAGAGCGGAATCGCAAAGGCCTTTGGCGATGGCACGCCCTCAATGCGCGCAAGTGCACTGTAGTGAGCAGCCTTGCCGCCAAAGGCTCGCGTGCCGGTCTTGACCGCGAGCAAGAGAGATTCGGGCGAGAGGTCGATAACCGACTCGATGTCGCGAAGGTCGGTGGCCGAGAGATCCATACCGGGCACCAACACCTCATCGGGTTTATTCGCCTCCCACCACGCGTCGGCTTCTTGCTGCGTAACTTCCTCCACCGAGTAGTCAAAGGTGCCAACTGTTAGCCGCACCCACTTGCCTTCGAGGGCTCTTAGCTCGAGATCTTGATAGGCGCCGCGCAGCGCCATGTTTGGAGTGCCGCGATTTTGCGAGAGCACGTTTACGTGCGAGAGAGGCGTTTGAAAGCCTTCGGTGATGATGCCCATGACAACAGCGATGTCGTTTGGAACGCTGTCGAGCACGGCAATGTCGCGGAAGGTTAGCGCATCGGTCTCGACCTCGGCTGCTGTCACAAAACGCAACTGGCCGTAGCTCTCTCCGGGGTTGAGAACTTGGTAGTCGATGCCATCAAAGAGTTGTTCTGTGGTGATGACGCTTACCGAGTCAGGCAACTCATCCACAACGCGCTCTACAGAATCGGATGTGGGATGAAAGTAGAGCTCTTTGCCAAAGAAGCTGTGCTCGACGATTTCTTGATAAGCGCTCGCTACCATCTCCGCATCCGCAGTGTCGTACGGGGCGATTTCGTAGGCATACACATCCGGCCCCTCGTAGTGCGTCACCGCGCCAAGTACAAAGCGTCGGGAGGCCGAGGAGTACTCGCTGAGACTAAAGTCGGCCAACATGGGAACCACAGGCAGCCCTTGGCCAGAGAGGTTAGTCTGAGCAAATGCGTGATGGGTTTGATAGAGATTGCTGTTTTGAAAGTAAAGAACGGTTCCATCGACCCTATCAATCACCGTCTTCACCGAGCGCGCCCCCGGAATACTCGCGTTCAGCGGCTGCGATGCCATCAAGGCAAAGTCGCCCTCACAGCCAATGGTCGGCAAGAAAGCGCTTTCAGAAGATGCCTGCGAATCGCAAGCAAACTCATTCGCACTCGAACCACAGGCGAATGCACCAAAGAGAACCGCAGCAAGAATATAGCGAAGAACCTGAACCTGATATGACATGGGTGCTTTGTCGTAGAGCTTGCGATGACGACGAGTTCGCCTGCTCAAACCTTCCAAAAAGATTCGTCGAACTTCATACTGGACCAAGAAACATGGAAGGTGCGGCTTTTGCCCTACGTCATTCCATAGATGGTTCGCCCTCACCCATATTTTGTCAGACGCCAGGCCCAATTTCAGTCAGTTAGCCATCAGGGCTGCCAATGGCGACGAGTTGGCCTATCGAGAGCTCGTGACACGTACAACTCCGACCGCGTATCGGCTGGCGCTGCGCATTCTAAACGATTCGACAGATGCGCAGGATGTTCTGCAAGAGGCCTACATCCGAGTTTGGCGCCAATTGCCGAGCTTGCGAAATACCGAGGCGGTTGCCGGCTGGATCTATCGCATCTGTCGCAACGCCGCGCTCGATCATCGTCGGGCCTCGGGACGACGAGTCATGATCTCGTTGGAAGAGTCTGCGCTGTGCAGCGATGCCCGTGGCGCCGAGGCTCAGGTTGCAAACGCCCAGTCGATTCAAACCTTGCAAGAGGGTCTCGCAAAGCTCAAAGACAAACATCGAATCGTTCTACTGATGCGCGAGATGGATGGCATGAGCTGCGAGGCTATCTCCGAGAGCCTGGGGATTCCTATCGGCACCGTCGACTCGCGGCTACACCGGGCGAGAAAGCACCTTGCCAACTACGTTCACCGGGCCGAATTGCGAGACGATGCACCAGAGAGAGGCGATGATGAATTGTAGACGCACACAAATGCTGCTTTCCCGCGCCCGAGACTCTGGAGATACGGGCAACGCCGAAGCAGTCGGCAAGCACCTCTCGGGCTGTGAGGCGTGTCGAACCTTTGATGCGTCATTCGGTGAGATTGTGCAAGCCTTCGCGCTGGTGGCCGAGGCTCCAGTCCCCGAAGGTCTTGCCGAACGACTGGCCACCATGTCGATGAACAGCCCGCCCGTGCCGACAACATGGGTGAGCGACTTCGTACTCCTAGCCTTGCCAACGGCCGCGCTCGGTCTGGTCGCTGCGATTCTTCTATTCGCCTTCGGTGCGACAAAGCAAGAGGCTCCAGGGCAAGAGACGGCACAGCGAGAGACCGCACTCGACATCGTGCACGCGAGCACAGAGTACGGAGAAGTTCTTAGTTCAACCCTCGAATGGACAGAGGACGCGCCATGAGTATCGCCAGAGGCAAACTCTCTGCGATAGGGCTTGTGCTCGCGCTGCTCCTTGTCGGCGCTGCTGTGGGTGTAGCGGTAGACCGCGCGTGGATTCGCGACCAAGAGCCAATCGCCGCGGGCCATTCCGGGCCTCCTCCGTCGATGCGAGCCGATCGAATCTTCTCGATCTTTAAAGAGCGCCTGAACCTCACCGAAGCTCAGGCTACCGAGGTCCGCACCATCCTCCTCGATGTAGAGACGTTCGCCCACGGAATTCGAGAGGGCGCGCGACCCAAAATGGATGCGGCCATGGCGGCTGCAGATGAGAAGATTCGAGTTCTCCTCACCGTAGAACAGGCGACAATCTACGACGAGCTAATCGAGGAGCGAAAGCGGCGCATTCGCAAGCGAACGTCTGGACATCCTGGCCACGGCCGTGGTCCTCGTGGACACAGAGGACCACCACGATGAAGAACACAGGTCTTGCACCCGCTCTTGCACTTCTCGTCCTAGCCTCGTGCGGCGGGGATGATGACGACGGGCTCTCCATCACCCCAGGCCCACGTGAAAGCGCCTGCCGGGCCGAGACCCTGGTGGGCACCTTTCAGGTCATCTTGGACGACGGTTTCACAAGCGTGCAAGGCAAAGTAGAGAGCCACCCTACGCCACTGCGATTCGCCGAGACCCTCGAGAGTGATGGCAATTGCGCACTTATGGGGCCGCCAGAACTTTTCTGTGATCCCGCGTGTGCGTCGGGAACCGTTTGTGGGCTCAATGGCCAATGTGGGGACGAGCCCCTTGGCATCTCGGTCGGAACCGTACGCATCGAAGGACTTAGCGATCCGGTGGAAATGACAGCGTCATCTCCCGTCTTCTTCTACAGCCATCGCGGCACACTGGCGCATCCAGGCTTTGAGGAAAGCGATGACATTGTGCTCACCGCAGCCGGGGAAAGAGATGTCGACGCCTTCGCCCTGGGTGGCCGCGGCGTTGCTGCCTTGCAAAGCGACCTTCAATCGGTGGAACTCGCAGAGAGCCAAGCCGTCGCTCTAACGTGGCAGGCACCGGCAGATGCAGACGCGGGCACGATCTACATCGAACTCAATATCGCCCAGCACGGCGGCACTCCGGGGTGGATTGAATGCGAGGTGGCCGACACCGGCAGTTTCACAATCCCAATCGCGCTCACCGACGCGCTCATCAGCCGTGGCTTCTCTGGATTCCCCGCGCTCACAATCGAGCGGCGTTCAACCGACTCAGAAGAAATCTCAGCCGGCTGTGTTCAGCTTCTTTTGCAAAGCCCGCTCTCGCTCGCCGTCATGATTCCCGGCCTCACCTCGTGTAGCGATACCAGCGATTGCGAGGGCGAGGAAACCTGCCAGCCCGATCTGACCTGCGGCTAGGCCGTTCGCGAGCCCCTATGGGGCGGTCTCGCTGACTTCGGGAACAAACTCGGGAACGGTCACAGCAATGGAAACGGCCTGCTCGAGCGGCGATGCGGCAACTTCAACCTTCTGGCACACCACGGGTACATCGACTCGCTCTAGGTAGTCGCGCGATCCTCCGCCCACAACGCCCTCGGGAAATGTCGTAACGCAGACGCTATAGGTACCGGGATTTAGATCGGAAATCTTGCCAGGTTGGCCGCCAAAGATGATTGTAAATGAGGATGCGCCCGAGTGAGCCGCTAATGCGATTTCGAGGGCCTTTGCCGAGGTTGCGCTAACGACGCCCTCGACAAGCTCTACTGTCGCAAAGTCGACCCCGTCCCCTGTTGCCGTCACCGAGAGTGCGACCTCTCCCAAGGTCATGGCCAAGTCGATCGTCGTGACCGAATCGGACTCGACGACAGCGTCTTTGGACGTTGCTGCGATGCCTGTTCTCGGATTTCCAACTTCGGCAAAGACGAGGTACTTGCCCGGTGCCAAGACGTCAAAGCGGTACGTTCCATCGGCACCTGTGCCAACCGTAAAGTTTAGTCCAACCGAGTCCTGCGACTGCACGCGAACGCGCGCTGAGTCCGCTGGATTGCCATCCAGAATGACAACGCCCTCGATGACTCCAGGAGCAAGAAGTTGCAGCTGCAGGCCTTCAGATGACTCGGATGAAGCGGCCAGATTGAGAGGCGCTGACCGCCCTTTGCTCTCGTGTTCCGCCGCCACAATCAGGCTCCCGGCTCCCAGGCCGCGAAGGACAAACGTGCCCTCAGCATCGGACGTCGCCGTCTTCGTGCTTCCCCCTCTACCGGGAAAGCCGCCACCGGCCGTCGATGTTCCCGACCCGCGCAATCTCGCTCCGGCAATCACCGTTGCATTCTCAATCGCCTCTCCCGATGGGCCAACAACGCTACCGCGCAAGGTGCGCCCTTCTGCAATAGCGATGGTTCCAACATCCGATTCACTGCCTGCCACAACCTCGACCTCGGCAATTCGACTCTCTTGAAATCCGGAACCGCTAAGCCGTGGCTCGTAGGTACCCGGCTCAAGATCGCCAATACGGAATGCCCCATCTTTGGTTGAAAACGGCGTCGATGCGCCGCGCCGTCCGCCCATGGAAATTGTAAAGGCTGCAGGCACGCTGCCGTCGGCATACGCGACTTTGCCGACGATACTGCCGCGCGCTTCGAGCACAATGCGTACTTCAGTATCTCCAACCGCAGCCTCGACCCCGTCTCGTCCGCCACCGCCGCGCCCTCCGCGAAACTGCATGGCGGATCCCGGTGGCGATGCCATGACCGTGTAGGTCCCTTCGCCGAGGCCATGAAAGGAAAATCGCCCACCCGCATCGCTAACACCGCTGGCCATGCCTCGCAGGCGCATATCGGCAAAAGAAAAGTTCTGAGTGCGAAAGTCGGGACGCAAACGCACTTGTGCGCCATCAATCGGTGCCCCAGTCGAATCGCTCACCGTGCCAGAAATGACTCCATTAAGCCCGAGCAGCAATTCCAGGTCGGCTTGCCTGGCAACGGTAGTCAAGTCGACCTCTAAGGTCTCGCTGGTGGCAGTTTCGTGCAGTGCAACCACACTCACCGATTTGCGAGCTAGACCCGTCACTTCGAAGCGACCATCTTCTTGGGAATAGACTTGTGTTGGGCGGCCACCACCACGGCGGCCTCGTCCGGCCGTAGCTACCCGTACCGCGGCGAGCGCAGCCGGATTGCCATTTTCATCCAAGACTCGACCCACCAGAGAGGCGCCTTCCTCCAACGTGATGGTGACACCATCCGCAGCACTCTCGGCCGTTAACGTTACCGGCTCCGATTCTCCCGGAGCGTAGATGCTGTGCTGGGCCGTAAAGCGAAACGTGCCCTTGGGAAGCGCCGCGAATGTAAAGCCACCGCTGGCATCTGTGGTCTGGGCATCAAACCGAGGATCGGCGCGCATAAAGCGGTCGCCCACGCTTTCGTAGAGGACCTGCGCCCCCTGCACTGGAGCGCCTTTCGTGTCGCGGACAATTCCCGAGACCGGATTTCCGCGCCGTAAGAGTAATTCCGAGTCAAAGGTCGAAGCAACGGCTCCAATGCGCACAAGGCCTTGCGATTGTGCATAGCCCTCGGCCGATGCCGCAACTCGGTAGAAGCCTTGGGCCACGCCTCGAAACTGCGCCACCCCTGCCTGGTCAGTTGTCATGCTCTGCGTCATCAGGCCGCGAAGTTCCACGGTCGCGTTGGCCACAGGAGCGCGATCCTCTGACGTTAAGACCGTGACCTCGACCGTCGCCGCAGGGCGAAGATGAAGAATCACAGGATCGGAGCGTTCGCTAAGTTGGGCAGAGACCGGCCCCGCCGCACCTTCCTTTGAAGTGGCGACCAGGCTGTAGGTCCGTCCCACCAAGCGATCAAAGAAGAACGAACCGTCTTCGGCGCTAATTGCGGTTCGTCGCGGATTGCTGCTGATGCTCACAAGGGCACCTGCGACAGGCGCCTGCTCCGCGTCGACAACCTGCCCTTCGAGCCGCACATTGCCCACCCGATCGTCCGCAACCAACGTATCGACATCGGCCACCCGCAGGTCGGTGACGGTTTTACCCATGCGCCGGGCCGGAACGTTCTTCGCACTCGCTTCCGACGCCGCCGGCTTCTCCGAAGACTCTTGCCCCCTCCAGACAAAAATTCCAACCAACAGCAACCCAGCTAGCGCCGCAAGGGCGATCCATTTTCTACTCATAGCGTTTCTCCGGACGTCGACTGACGGCTCAGCCTCCAAATTTCTTGGGGAAAAGAGCATTTCACGGCCCATATTGACAAGTGGGATCCCTGCCAAAGCTCTCACGTAAATCCGGCCGTTTGCCCTCTGGCGCGCCTGTCTACAGTCAAGTTTCCCCGAAACCAGTCGAAACATGAGTCATGGGCCTTGTCCAGAGCGTTGTCGTTCCCAAAACCTATCTTGTGCGGGTTGGATTTGCCATCTGGGCGGCCCTCCTCCTCGTCATCGTCGGAACCCTCATGGTGGGCCATTGGTACACCTTGCCCAAACCCGACAAAGATGACGCCGTGCTCACCGGCGCGCTTGCCGACCTTCGCGGTCCCAAAGCTGTGGACCGCTGGATGGCAGTGCACGTTCTCTACACCGAATGTCGATGCTCCGAGCGAATTTTTGAGCACCTCTTTGCCCGTGAATTGGTTCCCGGCCTTAGCGAGAAAATCTTACTTGTCGGGGCCAATTCGTCGATTGAAGCGCAAGCTCGCAAGAGCGGATACGAAGTTACGGTGCTTAGCCCCGCTGCGCTTCGAGAGCAGTTTGCCCTGGAATCTGCACCGCTACTGCTAGTCACAAATCCCAAAGGCAGCATTGTCTACTCGGGTGGCTACACCACACGCAAACAAGGGCCCGACATTCGCGATGTGTCCATCATAACTTCTCTTATGCGGCAGCAGTCCACCGACGAACTACCATTGTACGGATGTGGCACCAGCACAGAACTACAGTCGGCTCTAGACCCGCTAGGCATCAAGTACTAGCACTACTTGAATCACTCTCAAACCCACCGAATCGACGACTACGAAAGAAGCGACATGCGAGCCCTACTTAACTACATAATTCTACCGAGCGAAGTATCGGACTTTGAACGCAAGTACCTCGCAAGAATGAACAAGGTAGGGCTCATCTTCTTCCTTGCCCATTTGCCCGTCTTTGTAGCGATTAGCCATTTTAACGGGATGGGCGCATGGTCGGCCCTCCTACTCACCTGTGCCGTGCTCGTCGGGCCAACCTTCGCCTACTTCACCTTCAAGAGCCCGCGCAGCATCTCCTTGGTCTTTGGATTTACCGCGATGTTGATGGGTGGTTTGTTGGTGCACTTTGGCCAGGGTCCGGTGCAGATCGAGATGCACTTCTACTTCTTTGCCCTCTTGGCAATGCTTGCGCTCTACGGCAATCCAATGTCGGTTGTCGTCGCCGCCATTACGGTCGCGATCCACCACTTCATGATGTGGCTCTACCTTCCCGAGAGCATCTTTAACTATGACGCCCCGGTTTGGGTCGTCGCAGTGCACGCAGCCTTCGTCGTTGTCGAGGCGGCCGCAAGTTGCTTTATTGCGCGCAATTTCTTCGACAATGTCATTGGGCTTGAGAAGATCGTCAAAGCACGCACAGAGGCTCTAGACGGCCGCAACGCCGATATGCGACTTGTTCTCGACAATGTAGACCAAGGCTTTCTAACCATCGATCGCGACGGCACACTTAGCGCCGAGCACTCTGCCATTGTTGAGGTATGGCTCGGCTCAATCTCGACAGGCATGTTGTTCTCAGAATATCTCGGTAAGACGAATGCCAGCCACGGCTTGCGCTTCGAGCTTGGCTGGGACGAAGTCATCGAGGACATCATGCCCCTCGAACTCTGCCTCGACCAGCTTCCCAGGCTGATCAAGATCGGCGTCCAGCACTTTAGCTTCTCGTATCGCCCCATCATGAACGGCGAGGTACTCGACAAATGCCTTATCGTGATGACGGATACCACCGCCGAGATTGAACGCCAGCGCAGCGAACAAGAGCAACTTGAGACCTTGCGCATCTTTGACCGCGTGCTTAGTGATAAAGCCGGGTTCTTAGAGTTTTTCCGCGAAAGCGATGCCTTGGTGGAACGCGTTGTCGAGATGCAAAATGACCTCAGAAACCAAGATGAGCCAGACTTCACGCTCCTAAAGCGTGTTGTCCACACTCTTAAGGGCAACTCCGCAATCTACGGCATTCAAACCATGGCAGAGATTTGCCACGAAATGGAAACCACACTCATCGACGAGAACGCCGTGCCAGACATCGAAGTGTTGACGGCATTGCAGGAGCGATGGCTGCAAATCGGCAGGAACTTACAAGCACTTCTCGGCGAGCGTTCGTCGACGACACTCGAGCTTGAAGATGAGCAGTTTGAGGCGATTCTAAAGTTGGTGCTTGAGCGTGGCCCACACGAGGAAATCGCCCAGAGCATCGCGGACTGGAAGCTAGAGCCCACGGAGCAGCGTCTTAATCGCATCGCTGTGCAGGCGCAGCGCATTGCAAACCGCTTGAACAAAGGCACGATTGGCGTAGAGATTGAGCACGCAGAGCTGAGCACTTGCCCAACTCGCTGGGGTGGGTTTTGGTCGTCGTTTGTGCATGTCGTTCGAAACGCCGTCGATCACGGACTGGAGACCGAGGACCAACGCGCAGACGCGGGTAAATCTACGACGGGTCATCTGGGGCTCAAGACCTACCTCGATGACGGTGAATTTGTTATCGAGCTTGTTGACGATGGACGAGGCGTGGACTGGCCCGCCGTTGCAGCGAGGGCCAAGCTTATGGGGCTCCCCGCCGAAACGCCTCAAGACCTTACGCTGGCGCTGTTTAGCGACGGGCTATCAACCGCAGTGGACGTCTCCGAGGTTAGCGGGCGCGGAGTTGGAATGGCGGCAGTTCGCCAGGCCTGCGAAGAACTCGGAGGACAAGTATCGATCCACAGTGAGCGCGGAGCCGGCACGACGCTAACGTTTCGATTCCCGCAGGCGATGATGTCGCCGAATGTACAGGAGCGGCTCGAATCGTATCGCGGAGCGTAGGCACAAAAAAAACGCAGGCGGCACGGAAGCCACCTGCGAATTCATTCGATGATGTTTAGCCTGCGCTAGTTGGCTGGCTGACCGCGCCGCGCCGGGACAACTTCGTTGCGGCGCTTGCCATCTTGGGCAGCTTTGCGCTCGGCAGCGCGCGCTTCGCGAGCAGCCTTCGCGGCAGCAAGGCGCTCGGCACGAGCAGCGTTTTTAGCAGCGCGGGCAGCTTTTGCAGCGGCGACGCGCTCAGCACGAGCAGCGTTTTGAGCAGCGCGGGCCGCATCAAGCTTTGCCTTGCGCTCTGCCGCTTTCGCCGCACGAGCAGCCTTGTACTCGGCGTTCTTCGCATCGCGCGCAGCCTTCGCAGCTGCAACCTTCGCTCGGAGCTCGGCCATCTTTGCTTCGCGTGAGGCCTTGTACTCGGCGTTCTTCGCATCGCGCGCAGCCTTTGCAGCATCGCGGGCAGCCCTGCGCTCGGCAAGCTTAGCCTCGCGAGCAGACTTGTACTCGGCATTCTTTGCATCACGAGCTGCCTTCGCAGCCGCGACCTTCGCTTGGAGCTGGGCCATCTTTGCTTCGCGCGATGCCTTGTACTCGGCGTTCTTCGCATCGCGGGCAGCCTTGTACTCGGCGTTCTTCGCATCGCGAGCAGCTCTTGCAGCAGCGCGCTTTGCATTTTGCTCTTGAAGCTTAGTAGCGCGAGCGGCCTTTGCGGCTGCAAGACGTTCTTTGCGCTCGGCTGCCAACGCAGCACGCTTGGCGTTGCGCTCGGCCTTCTGAGCATCGAGCTTCGCTTTGCGCTCAGCGCGTTGCTGTGCGGCAACCTCTTTGCGTTGCTCAGCGGTCAGCCCCTTGCGTTCCGTGCGGTCTTCCTTGCGATCACTGCGAACTTCCTTGCGGTCCTCCTTGCGATCTTTTCGAAGCTCCTTGCGGTCCTCTTTGCGTTCCTTCTTAAGCTCTTGTTGCGGCTTTTTAGGTTGCTTGTTTTGGGCCAATGCGGTGGTGCCGGAAAGCACAAGAGTCGTAGCAAGTATGTACTGGATGCAGTGTTTCAATTTTAGTCTCCGAGCTCTATGCGAGAGAAGGTCCCGCTTCAAAGGTGTCGTCGATTGTGACGCCAAGAATGGCGGCGGATTCAACCGTACCACTCGCAACCGGTGCCCCCAATGTACGCAGCCGCAAAGCTTGCGGCACCGCGCTGGGTTATGCGCAGCTTATGTTGCGTTAGGGCTTTGCCCCGCAACGAAAGCTCCATGGCGTGACTAGCTGCCGCCGCTCTTGAGTTGCTTCTTGCGCGCTCGCCTCTCGACCTTGCGACGCTTTCTGGCGTCTCGAGCCGTCTCTCCAACCAATCGCGTAGCAACGCCAAAACCGCCCATGACGGCAACCCCTGAAATGCGCAGCAGCGGTTGGCCCGGATCGGGGACAACAGGGCTTCGCTCCATGCTCTCAAAGCCGCCCATGATTCCCATGCCATTGCACTCCACAGCCAGATTTGGAGGAACGATAATGTCGACGCCGCCCATGCACGCAAGAACGTGCAAGGTGCTCACTCCGGGTGGAAATATGGCTTCTCGAAAGTCGATTTCAATACCGCCCATGACGGCGGCCGCACGCAGCTTCTGGGGTACGCGCCACTGCCCTTTGCGCTCGGCACCACCCATGATTCCAACGCACCAACCACTCTTGGGCTGAGCGAGGCTGAGCGCTTGCTGTCGCTCAACATCTTCTGCGATCACCAGGGCCGCCTCCGTCTTCACATCGAGATCTCGAATGTCGTCTCGCAACGCGACGAGGGCGCTCACCGTGTCGGCTTTGTGCGCGAGGTCAACCCGCCGCTCAAACTCGTCAACATCCAGCAAATCCATCGAGAAGGCTTCACTAAGCACCTCGACACAGCGCTCTCTCTCCGTGCGCAGTGCGACCAGATTGGGCTTGGAATTGGCCATCGTGCGCAGGATAGCGGATCTCTCAGGCCCCCGCTTGCCAGTGATTCGAGATTGATAGCGCCCATGTTGGCAATGCGGCTGCGTTGGGCTTGGCCAAGCACAGGCAAGCGCGTAGCCTCGGGCCATGTCGAGCAACGAAAGCGGATCCATTCGAGTTGAAGTTAAGAGTCGCTACATCCAAGAGCACAGCGATCCGAGTGAGCCACGCTATGTCTTTGCCTACAATGTCTCAATTTACAACGATGGTGAAGAGGCCGCTCAACTACTGAGCCGGCACTGGGTGATAACCGATGCCGCCGCTGGCATCGAAGAAGTTCGCGGACCAGGAGTCATCGGCGAGCAGCCGCGCATCCAGCCTGGACAAAGCCACGAGTACCAGAGCTTCTGTGTCCTCAAAACACCCCGCGGAAGCATGCACGGAAGTTTTCAGATGATTCGCGATGATGGGCAGCCCTTCGATGCGGAAATTCCCGCCTTTGTTCTAGCGACCCCCGAGCTCTCGAGCACGATGCTCAACTAGCGTCACGCGAATCGCGACGCGCAGGCCGCGTTCCATCTCCTCAAGCGACATGCTCGCGCAGCCTTCTTGCAAGGCTTGCTCGGGGAGAAAGGGCACATGGACAAAGCCACCACGTGTCTGAGGGTTGTGACTAAGAACTCTCATGAGCTTATAAAAAACCTGGTTGCAGACAAACGTGCCCGCTGAGTACGAGATCGTGGCCGGAAGACCAGCGGCCGAGAGTGCAGCCACAATTGGCGCCACTGGCAACGTGGACCAGTAGGCCACGGGCCCTCGCAACTCGATCGGGACGCTGCGAGGCGTGTGCCCTGCATTGTCGGCGATTGCGGCATCACAGATGTTGATTGCAACGCGCTCAACACAAATTGCCTCGCTGCCACCCGCTTGCCCAACACAGAATACGAATTGCGGGCGCACTCGCTCGATGGCGCTAGCGAGGACCTGGAAGGCATTCTCAAACGTCACAGGGAGAACAACCGACTCCACGTCAAAGCCGTCGATCGTCGCGCCTTGCAATTTGTTCGCGAGCTGCTCCGAGGGATTTACGCAGTGCTCTCCAAATCCTTCGAAGCCACTTACGAGTACTGTCTCACGCACTTTCACCTTCACTACGAACACCTACCTCGCCATACGTAGGCGACAACGTATCTCTCATGCGCACAATCGTAACGCGCAATAAAACGATCGGCGAACTCCACTTCATCTCCCTCTATGACCGCACGATGTGCGATTCTAGCCGCCTAATCGTTCTACGAACGAAGCCCCCTTGGAGATCATTTATTATGAATAGGTTCACACGCATCGGTTTTCTTTCTGCGCTCCTCGCAACTATGGCCTGCGGCACCATGGCATGCGGCCCCTCATCACAAATTGACGGTGATGGCGGCGACGAGGTCGACGTCCCCGACGCCTTCGTTGATAAAACGGATACCGATAACGATACCATTACGGATCAGCAAGAGAACGTTGCTTTCGATCTGGACTCGGACCAAGACGGAACTCCCGACTACCAAGACCTTGATTCTGATGACGATTGCATTCCCGATGCAATTGAAGCCGGCGACTCTGATCTCTCAACTCCTCCGGTCGACACCGACAACGATTCGAAACCCGATTTCATCGATAGAGATTCTGACAATGACGGCCTCGCCGATTCGGCCGAAGACGTGAATTGCAACGGCATTGTCGACGAAGGCGAAACCTCAGCAGTCGATGATGATACCGACAACGACGGCGTAAGCGATTTGGTCGAGAGCGTCGCGGGAACCGATCCAAACGATGCCAACGACAACCCCGCAGCCAATGGTGACTTCTTCTTTTTGATGCCGTACCAAAACCCTTCATCGCCGACCGTGGATACTCTTGAGTTCCGCACCAGCGTTCAGTTTGCCGATATCTACTTTACGATTGATACCACCGGCTCAATGAGTGGCGAGATTGCCGCGCTTTCAGCAAGCACAGGAATCCCCGCAATCATCGACGACCTTACCTGTGACGTCATCGGTGGCGTTTGCGCGCTTGATAGTGACTGCGCAACAGGCATCTGCTTCGGAACCACCTGCATCGAAGATCCAAATCAAGGCACAGGCTGCGTACCCGACCTCTACAGTGGCGTTGCCACATTCGACGAGCTCAACACCTTCCGCAACCTTCAGTCGCTTCAAGCAGACGGAGCAGTAACCGCTGCAGCGCTACCCAATACGACGGGTGGCGGAAGCGCCGAGTCACCACCGCAGGCTGCGCTCTGCACAGCAGACGCCGCAGGCTGCACCTCGCTGGTTAAGGCGTGCTCGCCAACAGGAATCGGTTGCCCGGGCTTCCGAGCAAACGCCGTTCGCGTGCTGATTCAAGTCACCGATGCAGATAATCAGTGCAATGGTGGTGGCTGCCCATCAGCCGCTCAGGCCGGAGCTGCCCTGGTTAACTCTGACATTAAGTTTATCGGTCTCTTTGGAACCGATGATGACAGCGGTGGAGTTGCAGGTACCCCCGAGGATCTGGCTCGCGCGATTGGCGTGGCAGCAAATACGGTTGATACCAGCAACCAGCCCTTCGTCTACCCTGCAGAGAACGCTGCTGTTGTCGCGCAAACCAAAGCTGCCGTACTCGACATTGTGCAGAACCTTCCACTGGACACTACGATATCGAAATCGGATGAACCAAACGACGATGGTGACGCCCTGCCCTTTATCGACTATGTCGAAGTGAACGTCTCGGGAACAGGCAATTGCAGCGTTGTTGCCGACGTTGCAGACACCGATGCAGATACTCGCCCCGATGCGTTTCCAACACTAAGGCCTGGTACGCCGGTCTGTTGGGACGTGCACCCGATTGCCGTCAACACGACAGTTCAGGCAACGGACACCCCGCTTGTCTTTATCGCCAAGCTAACGGTAAGTGGCGATGGTTCGCCTCTCGACTCGCGGAACGTCTACTTCCTCGTGCCGCCACAATTCGACCAAATCGACGTCGACTAATAGCTTTTCACAAAACTACGAATAAACCCTAGGAGTTCGTCCTAGGGCTTATTTCGTTTTCGGCATCTAATGGATTCCGCTTATGACGTCCCGCCCAGGAAAAAGGGGCACAAGGGTTGCCGCCCCGAGTACGCCCCACAGACCGTGACTTCACAATTCGGGTGGACCACAAAATCTGCGATGGTGTCGAACCCCTCACCAAAGCTTGCGAACGGCAACCAGGTGTATCCGCGTGACCGCTGATTTGCTCGAACGTTGGATACCAAGAACCACCACTAAGGTAATGTTCTGAATTGTGAGCCGAGGATGATCTTGATTGTCACATTTCGCGATCGTCCAGATCTGATCTTCATCGCAGGTATTCATGTAGAGAATGCGCCTCTCCCCGCCGCCGCTTAGCGTCACCAGGCCTCCTCCATCGACTACGATTTCGGGGCCGGTGTTGTTAAAGACCTTGGCGGTTTCGTCGAGGGCTATGACGACCGGATCTGCTCCGCAATCGAAGGTAACACGCCGCCTTGCGCAACTGCAGCCCCGAGGGCCCCCGAGGTGCAACTTGCAGCGGCTCCTGTTTCAACCACAGTCGTCGGGCTTGATGAATCTGCCAGCCCCGCTTCAGCAGGCACCGCGCAACTGGCCTCGGGGTCGGGTCACCCAGAACTACATGCGGACATAGTCGCAATGATATGCGATTACGTCGACGCTCGGGCGTCGAAGCACGTATAGGAGAGTGGTCGTATCGTATGCTTCAGTCGTCGGCCTCAATCGTATCGCGGCGAATAATTCCGTCGGCGATCGCCAGCTCTTGCGCCTCGCTTTGCGCTTGGCGATACGCCGCCGACGCGATGTAGTTGCGCAGTCGCGTACTCACAGGCGCGATAAAGTCTTCGGCCTCCCATTCGAAAACGCGCCCATCTCGGCGCACTACCATCTGTCTATCGATTAAGCCTGAAACTGCAGAGAGGTCGGTGGTGCCAAGGATCTGGGCCAGAGCGCGAAACCGCCCTTCGATGGCCGGGTCGAGAAAAACACCCTGACCCGCTGCAACCGATGCAATGTGAAACCGCGAGGGATGCATGATGATGCCATCGAGTTCGAGGCGAAGACACGCTTGATAGAGCATCTCCATAAGCTCGCGAACCATCCCCAACCCAGGATGCTCTTGCCCTGGAAGACGCGGCCTCGAATCAGAAAATTTCCGAGTTGGATCTTGCAGCAAGAGCCACTCAATCGAGAGCATATCCAGTGGCTCCTCGCCCGGCATCTCGCTAGGGAGATCAACGCTTCGCCTTGACATCAAGAGTTCGACCAACAAATGGTAGTCCTTCTGGTCCTTGCTGGCGTAGACCGAAATGCGCTGTCGATCTGGGTCGGATGGATCGACCTGGAATCGCAAATCGTAGAAGCCTCGCTTCCGCAGTTTCTCGAGAAAGCCATAACGCTCAAATGCGAGTTCGACGCCGTGCACGGAGTAGTAGCCAAGGATGCGACTTGCCTTGGGGACGCCTTCCAGTTCTCCCATGAGGTCGGCCTCGGTAATGGAGAAGCTATCGTCGCCCTCGAATTGCAGCTCGTACGGGTCGAGCCCACTCGCGATGTGACCAAAGACTCGTCGGATGTTTCCCTCAGGCTTTGGTAGCGGTTCGGTACTGCCTGTCAGCGCCCAATACACCATTCGCCCAGCCGACTTCCATGACTCCTGCGAGTAGCCGCCCGCTAGAGTCGCAACCGCCGAGGCTCCGAGTTCTTCCGTCAGCTCTAGCACAAACCTATCGCGCTCGAAGACGCCCTGCTCACTAAGCGAGAAACTTCCTAGAGCATCGGTACCAAGCACATCCGTACCTGCGACGTAGTACACAAGTTTGGGCTTGTGAGCCCGGAGCAGTGGCGGAAGCGTGCGGCGCAGCGCTTCCAAATAGTCTTCGTCCGTACTGCCGGTTGGCAGGGTGATGGAAACGTCGGCCACGCCTTTGTCGTCGTTCCACACGGCACCGTGCAACGAGTACGTTAGTACGGTGGCGTCTTTGGCAAAGGCGACACTGTTGCCGTTGCCCTGATGAAAGTCTAAGTCGACGATGGCGCAGGGCTGGTGAAAGCCGTACTTGCGCAAGGTGCGAATGCTTGCGGCAATATCGTTGTAAACGCAAAACCCAGCCCCGTGCTCGGGCTCTGCATGGTGAAAACCACCACCAAGGTTAAAGGCGCGCCGACCACGCCCCGCCAGAGCCCAGCGGCTGGCTCGAAGCGTTCCACCCGCCGCACGCCTCTGCGACTTAAGAATGGCATCGACATCCACATGCCGAGGCTCAAGCCCAAAAATGCGAGCGAGCTTGTCGGCCTCGGTAACGGATTCTAGATACGCAAGGCTATGCACTCTAAGAAGAGCACTTAGTGGAATTGGCGCCCCTTTGCGGACGTCCCTCTCCCACAAAAGCCCAAGCGATTCGAGCGCCTGCACGACCTTGTGCCCACGCTCAAGATCTACGTTTGGCATCCTTGCCGACTGCGCCAAGCCCGGTGCTGCATAGTCAGCGTGATACCAAATGCCCACGTCGCTAACGAGCCGACGGCGAGCCACGATCCAGCGTTCGACCCATTCCTTGCGCTCGTGAAACTTCATCGCGTCCGCTGCCTCGCTGAGGCGCCTGGCAAAAACCTTTGCGCTCTTCGACAAAAGGGACATGGGAAGGTGAGAGTACCGCTGTCTTCACGAAAAGGCGATGCGGATTCTGATGCCCCAAGTTACGAGTTGTGTCGCGTCATACCTTGAGTTTTCGCCAACGCGCCGGCCCGAAGCATTGTCGCGCACAGCCTCCGCCGCTTCTCGGGATAGCCAAGCGGTGCGACGAGGAACACAGGATGTACTTCGCGTCTCCAATCTGAAGACGTCCACGATTAAGTCGCACGCCCTAGGTCGACGCATTGCCCTGATCGCATTCTAAGAATAGTTCGTTTCCATAGCCCCCAAAGGCTCCGGTAGCGTCGCTGCGATCGGAGCCCCCGGGCAGTTTCGTCCAATCTGTTACGAGCGATAGTTCCGATTCAAAGAGCTTCTCCCAGGGCGGAAACGCGCGTTTGTACCCCTTCATTCTCTTGCGGAAGCGACTCGAAACCTGCTCTTCCCAGTTTTCGGATTGGCCATACGCTGGCCCGACCATGATGTCACCGCATTCGAAACACAGGCTAATCGAGCCCACTGGCGTCTCGCCCTGAAAGAAGACGATTCCATGCCGCGGAAACGGGCACTTCGAAACGATCATCTGGCCCTCGGTTTTAGCGAGAAGGCCAAGCGCAGTCTTCGCCTGTGCCTTCGAGAGCATCGGGCCTTTTCTCGGCCCTTCGGTCCAGCCCTGCGTCTGACTGTAGATACGAAGCTTCATGCCAGGACCGGGACGCCGCAGAGTAAAGGGCCCAACCTCGATAGCCACCGTTTGCGGCGATGCATCCTGCAACGAGAGCGGAGACGCTTCCGTATCCGCTACCACAAGCTACCTAGGTGACTCTCCCCAAAAAGTTAGCAACGAGCCCACCGCCATCAGGAATTTTGAAGCAGCCCTTGCACACGCTCAAGCAACAGGTCTCGTCCGAATGGCTTTGCCAAGAACTCCACACCGGCTTCTAAGACGCCGCGGTGAACAATCGTATTCTCCGTGTACCCAGAGACATAGAGCACCCGCAAGTTTGGTCGCGCCCCAATAAGAACATCTCCAAGCTCTTTGCCGTTCATCTTTGGCATCACGATATCGGTGAGCAAGAGGTCGATGTCGCCGGAGTACGCTTCTGCGAGCTTGATAGCCTCGGGCCCATTACACGCCGACAGCGCTGTGTAGCCACCACTTTCGAGAAGACGCACTGTGAGCAAGCGAAGCATCTCCTCGTCTTCGACCACCAATATGGTTCCTACGCCCGGACCAATGGCATCGCTTTCACTAGCAGTGAGTGGATTGAACTCCGAGCGATCACGAGGCCAATAAATCTTGAAACATGTGCCATCGCCGGGTTCGGTATAAAGCCATATGTGGCCACCGTTTTGGTGAACCGCTCCGTACACCGTTGCTAGGCCAAGCCCGGTACCCTTACTCGCTTCCTTGGTCGTAAAGAATGGCTCGAAAATATTGTCGCGAACCTCCGGTGTCATCCCACTACCGGTGTCCGAGACCGAGAGCATCACATACTCGCCTGGAGTGACGTCGTGATGCGTCTCGGCATAGTGCGCATCAAGAACTTCATTGGACGCCTCAATGCTGAGTTGGCCGCCATCAGGCATCGCATCGCGGGCGTTCACGACCAAGTTTAGCAACACTTGATCAAGCTGCGAGCGATCGACGCGAACGGCCCACAAATCCTCGGCAACCGCAGTGTGAAACGTAATGTCCTCACCAATGGTTCTGCGAAAGAGCTTCGTCATTTCTTCGATGACACTGCCGAGGTCAATTGTCGACGGCTTAATGATTTGCTTGCGAGCAAAGCTAAGAAGCTGTGCACACAGTTCGGTCGCTCGAGAAGAAGCAACAACGACCTGCCGCAAATCATCTCGGCGCGAATCTTTTGGTGGCAAGGTGCGGCCAACCAAAATCGCATAGTTCTGAATAACGGTTAGAAGGTTGTTAAAATCGTGGGCAACACCACCGGCAAGTCGCCCGATGGATTCGAGTCGTTGGCTTTGCCGCAACTGCGATTCGAGTGCACGCAAAGGACGAAGATCGCGCATCACACTCGATAGGTAGGCAACTTCGCCCTTCTCATTTCGATGCGCCATGAGCACGTGGGACACCGGCACACGCTCTCCAGAGGACTCTTCGATTTCGGATTCGCCCTGCCAGTATCCAGCCTCGATGGCGATGGGAATCGCTTCTCGTAGCAATTGCGCTTGCACCTTGGGCGGGTGAATGTCGGCGGTCACAACCTGCGAGAGAGCGTCGGCACGACAACCGCACATCGAAACACCGGCCGGGTTTAGGTAGGTGATTGTTCCATCAGGCAATGCCATGTAGACGACATCCGGCGAGACCTCCGCCATTCGCTCAAATCTGCCAAGGGCTATCTCCGCGCGCTTTCGCTGGGTAATGTCGGGAAATACAACGACCCCTGCGATGAGCTCGCCAGCTTCGTTGTGCACCGGAGCGGCATGCCCTATCACCCAACGTTCTTGGCCGTCGTCATCGCGAATAATGACATCGGCTCCTCGCACCGTCTCGCCGTGAAGCAGTGCGCGAGCCAGCGGCAAATCGCCCGGCTCATACGCGCGCCCATCGGGGTGAAAGGTGTGCCACCGCGCAGGATGCATCTCAAGCGGTATCGACGTGAGTGTGTCGGCATCGGCTCCGCGTATTCCCAGTGCGGCAGCGTTCCACATCTCAATGACTCCATCGGGCGCTGAAGCAATCAAGATACCGGCTGGGCTCGCGCGAATTGCAGCTTTGAGCATTTCGTTCTCGCGCTCGACCTCTTCGAGTTTTGCGCGCAACTCCTCAATGCTTCCTTCACCAACGTCGGACATCGCCAAAATTCTCTAACGTACCTTGCCGAGAAGCAACAAGCCTTGGGCCGCGGAGCAAATGGCAGTAGGCCTCCAACTGGAAAATTACCAAGCCAACAGCAAAGTGTCTGGATAGACAACGGCGAGCAAATTTTGCGTGAGGTGGTCGCCGCTACAACACGTCGAGAAACTCGAGCATCACCGCATTCGCTTGCAGATCAGTACTGGTCTTGCCTCGAATCAAAGGCGTCTCTCCACCGGGCCATGTGTGTCCTCCGCCATCGATCGTGCACAGCCCAAGCGGCGCATCGCAGCCGGCCCAGCGCACGCAGCTCGCATCGCCCTGTTCGAAAAACACTGAGGGCTCCGCATCGCTACAAGAGAGTCGTTCGACCCAGCCCTGCATCGAATCGGCGACCGACGAAAAGCCGAGCGCAAAGTTGCCATTGAACGGCACGGTGACATCGGAGGTTCCATGCATGTGCAAAACAGGAATGCTTCGCTCTGGTGTGCAGGGGTCCACTCCAACTACGCCGGCGACCGGTGCAATGCCTGCAAACACCGAACTCTCGCAGGCGAGACGGTGACTAAGAAATCCTCCGTTCGAGTATCCGGTCGCAAAAACCTTTTCCGTATCGATGCAACTCACAGCAGCAATCTCATCGACGAGGGCTTCGGCAAAGCCGACATCATCTACGTTATTCGCAACCGCCGAGCCACAACACGCGCCAGCGTTCCAGCCTTTCACGATGCCGGTGCCCCTTGGATATGCCACCACAAAACCTCGTTGCACTGCATCCTCGCTCATGCCAGTGAAGTCTTCCTGCTGCTCCGGGCTGTCGCTGTAGCCGTGAAAGTTAACCACGAGCGGCAGCGGAGCCGAAGGTAGCGCATCCGGACCTGCCAACAAGACACTGCGCGTCACGCCGTCGTATTCAAACGTAATTTCCCGAGGCACCTCGTGAGTCGCGCAACGTTTAGACATGGCGTCTGCGGTATCACTTGCAACCGCGTCAACCAGCAAAGCGTCGCCGCCGGTGCCACCGTCCCCGGTGCCCGCACCATCTCCCTCACCGCAGGCAAAAAGCATGAGGGAGGCAATACAAGCAAGGGTGCGCATGCGCGCAGTATTCCAGCTCCCCTCTTCGGGAACAACCACCGACTCACTTGCCGCGCGGATCTGAACCTTCGCTGCCTTCGTGCTGCCAACGCCCGGTAGCAAGGCCGCTCTCAACGCTCTCAAGTCGCTCCTTTGTCCAAGGTCCGGGGGCAAAGACAAAGAGTCGCTTGGCTGCGAGCAGCGGCGGTAAGAGGTCGGTAGTGCTCACGCCAACATTGCCGGCGCAGGGCTTGGGTAGCGCGGCAAGGCGCTGTAACCGCTCGCGAATCGCCAAGCTCTCCGGCCCCATCTCGAAGAGCATTGGCACCACAGCGTCCACCAAAGTCGCGTCGATCCACCGATCACCCAAGCACCACGAAGCCAATGCCGTCATCTCGAGTTTGTGGTCGTCGGGAAGACGCAGCCGAATGCTTTGAAGCAGCTCTCTATATTGAGGACGCAACCGCGCTGGCGCATCAAAATCGATTTGTAGCGTGACCACATCACTTTCGGCGGCGGCAATGGCAAGGTGTTCGACGAGTTGCGGCAATGCCTTGGTGAGCGCACCACTCGGCAGCCCTGGCTGGATTTCAATTCGAACGACTGCTGTGAGTTTCGCATTGGCCGCCAGGTGCAGGGCTTTTGAACGCAATTGGGCTTCCACACCGTTGGGCCGAACAACGAGCCGGCGAGCTAAGTATGCGACTGACACAGGCCTTGCATCCGGCGCTCGTTCGGCAAGAAATCGCAAATCGTGTTCGCCGTGCCAGGCCCATAAGACAAGTTCTGATCCAGACTCCAGACCTTGGACGGGACCTGCAGGTTTGCTTGAGGCATTGCTGCAGGCGCCCACCACAAGCAGGGCTAGTACCAGTAGCGCGTGTTTTGTGCCCATTCGGTATCCTTGTAGTTGCGGTGCAAGAGTTTAAAGCTCGCCTTGGACAATTCGCGAGTGCGGCTGCTTGACGAACCATGCATGGAGGCTCGGCGCGTTGCTCGCACAAGCAGGTGTAGCAACTCTGGAGCAAGCGGATGCTTGGGAGCGGCCGCAACAAATTGTTGGACTCGGGTTCCCAGGCCATCGAGTCGGGTACCGAGCTTGGCGGCGGCGGCATGCTCGGCCCGATTCCCCACCGGACTCGCAAGCCCCGGAATCTCGACAACCGATGTGAATGTTGGCTCAAGCACGCCACAGAAGAGCGCTGGTGCGCAACTTTGCTCAAAGCCCCGCAGCGCCTCGCGATGGCTTGGCTCACCAAAGGCGTATTCGTGGCGAAGAATGATAAGCGCGCCCACCCCCACTCGATGCGCCGCCTTTGCACGAAGGAAAAGTGCCAGATCATCGCCCAATTCGGGTGCAAGAGGCTTAAGTCGCTTTGCCATCTTGCGCGCCATTTGCACGTTGCCCAAGACAATTGCCCGAACAAACCCCGCCATCAGAACATCTCTAGCCACCGCGTTAGAAACCCTTGGCATGCGTGCGACCTTCAGCATCATCGCCAGCGAGAATCGCTCGCGCATTGCGGTGCGCGCATCAGCGTGCAGCACCTTGCGCCCCTCTTCCTCCCGAAACGCAAACCCTTGCCACTGCCGCATCGAAGTTGAGAGCCCCATTCCGAGGGCGGAGTACGCATTGCGCGTTGCCGCTTGCATGGGCGACTGCAGCGCTTCTTCAAAGAGCTTCGTCGCCCTCGCCCGTTTGCCCATCACGGCAAGTAAGCGAACCTGGTGAAAGCGAATCGCCAGAAAGGCTGGCGAGTCAGGCTTGATCGTCTCGGCGACAGTTAGGAGCAAGCCCAAGCCCGGCCGATTGGGTGCAGCGAGGCTTAAGGCCGCAACCAGCCACGCAGCCGTACCGTGCTTTGCAAAGCCCTCGTGGGCCCGCTCGTAACCTTGTAGTTCGCCGTCCTGCATCGCCAACAGCCAGTCGACGAGGGCTGACCTACCGCGAATCGCCGAGCGCCCCGTTGCATCGAGTTCGCGGATGCCAAGCCGCAAGTCCTTTGCCATCGTTGCCAATCGTCCCCCCGTCGCGCCGCGTTCGATTGCATTTCCGAGGCGAGCCAGTTGGTCGATTGGATCCGCACGATAGCGCACCAGGTCCAAGAGGTTGCGACTGGCATCGTGAATTGAGGCCAGCGATGCATTTGCCAAAATCTTCTCGAGCCGAAGAATCGCATCGCTGTGCAGGCTAGCGGAATCGCCGGTCCCGAGGCTTGCATCGCGAACCAATGAGCGCACGGCCAAGTACGCGCCGGTGGGCTGCCATGGAGACCCCTCGTCGGCGGCAATCGCATCGAAGCCCGCGCGCGCCTGAGAATAATTCTTAGCGTAGAAATTTGCCGCGGCAATTTGATAAGCCCGATCCTTCTTCAGAAGCGTTGGCGCATCGCTACCGACAGCGGCTGGGATGTGCGTGCCTCCCGAGCAATTTTGAAAGACGATGTCCTGTCCCCGAATCCACTCGTGGTAGTGACTGGGAGCATTCGCAAATACGTTCACGCGGTCCGTGAGCGTCTGGGTTGCGGTTGCAAACGCGTCATCCGTACAATTTAGAAAGTAGCTATGTCCATTGCCCTGTCGGTGACTATGCGGCGCCGCCACATCGTCTTGAACCGCGCTCTTGCGCGCTTGGCTCCACCCGCGCGCAGCATCTCGGTGCATGCTTGCGGTTGGCGACCAGTCGCGCAGTAGGTCGCGTTGCTCACTGGCCGTGATCGCGGTGCCCTGAAGCCATCGATAACTCGAGATAAGGAACGTTGTCTCCCAGGTGGGCGAGACCAAGCCAATCGATCCGTTGGCAAACGCTGCAAGCGTTGTATCTCGGTCGTTCTCAGCACCCACAAAGTAAGAGCCTTCCCAACCGCAAGCTTCGGCATCCGGAGCTTGCCCAGTGATAGGCAAACTCAACGACGCTATAAGCACAGAACTAAGTACGACTCGAAGCTTCCGCATTGCAGTCACTATCTGCAAACACCGCGCCGGCTAGCAATCGGTAACGTTTCAATGAGTTGTCCGCGCATGTTCCGCGTGGACACACTCGATGTGTCTACGCTGCCGCAATTTACTCAGCGACCGTCTTGTTAAACTTGTCGTAGTCAAAGGCGAGTGTTCCCGGAATGCTTAGGTGGTGACTTAGCGCATTTCCCTGGATGAACGTCGCGACGCAAATGAGGGCGTAGAATTATTCGAGCTAGCCGACCTCTTTGTCCTTTCCATGCCCAAGGCTATGAATTCGGGGCACATGGGTCCAGCAGCTATGTACGGGCGAATAGCCTCGGAGTTGTCCCTAGCAGCCACTGTTTTTTCGCCAGAAAACGGCGCACACTTGACCGCATGGCTTTTACGGTTCGCACGATCAATCGCTCGGAATTTGATCGATACGAGGCGGTCGCCATGCAAACGTTCGGGGGAGATGTCCCGGAGGGAGAATCTCGGCTTCCCAAGGTACTGCGGGTCGAACGCGCCTACGCTGCTTTCGATGGCAACGAGATTGTCGGGACCGCAGGGGCCTTTGATCACAAGCTCACCATTGGTGGAGGCAGTATCCCAATGGCGGGGCTAACCTTTGTCAGTGTTCTTCCTAGCCACCGACGCCAAGGCGTGCTGCGGGCACTGATGGCAAAGCACAATGACGATATGGAGGCTCATGGCGAGTGCATCAGTGGCCTATGGGCATCCGAGAGTTCAATCTACTCGCGATTTGGCTACGGCATTGCCGCCGAAGCGCATTACCTGGAAACCGACGCGCGCACCCTGCGCTTTGCTAGCGAATTTGTGCCCGATAGCATTCGCTTCGTCGACATCAAAGAGGCACAAGAGTCGCTTGCGCCGCTCTACGAGGCCATTCGAGAACAGCGACCAGGTTTATTTACCCGCTCCGACTCGTGGTGGAAGACTCGAACGCTCTACGACGGGCCAGGCCGGCGCGGCGCCGGTTCAAACCTGCGGGTAGCCACCGCCATTCGCGACGGTAGGGTTGTTGGCTATATCCTCTATCGTCAAACTGCCGGCAACGATCGAGGCCTTCTCGATGGCGCGGTGACCATCGCCGAACTCATCGGCATCGATCTAAAGGCCGAGCAAAGCCTTTGGTATTTTGCCGCGCACCTCGACCTCTATCCTCATTTAACGTACTGGAATGCCCCCCTCGATTGCGCCCTGCCCTGGCTTGTCGAGGACAGACGTCGTGTGCGGTTACTGCGCACAGACACGCTTTGGTTGCGGCTTCACAACATTCCTGCTGCTCTTGAAGCTCGCGAGTATTTGCACGATGGCCAGCTATCACTAAGCCTGCGTGGCGAAGATGCTAGCTACGCGTTGCGCGTTGTCGACGGGCGTGCCTCATGTGAGGCTGGCCACAGCGAGGGCGCAATCAACCTTAGCCGTGAAGATTTGAGCTCACTTTTTCTGGGAACCGTACAGCCCTCACAGCTCGCTGCGGTTGGACGACTTGATGGGACGAAGAAGGCAGTTGCCGTTGCCGACGCACTATTTAAGGTTGCTCGCGTGCCTTGGTGCCCAGAGATTTTCTAGTTCTCCGCGTGGGCTCTCGCCGTCAATGGCCTCTCGGGACTCAATTGGCGTCACGTGCCTGTGGTAGTTTAGCTGCATGAAAACTAGCTTGTGGGCCAGCATTGTCTTGGTCGCTATCTTGGGTATGAGTGCTGGAACAGCACACGCCAAACGAGGCGTTGCAATTTACAATACCGGTGAGGATGTCGTTCATCTCTCTGACGTTAAGGAGGAGGTTCGAGCCGAAATCGAAGCTGAGACAGCGCCTGGCGTAAAGGTCGGAATGCTCTTCAGCCGCTTTGGGCTGTTCTGGATGGATATCTGGCGCTGGGACAAGCGCATCGTACTCTACGATGACAATGACTCCGTCTGGGAAATCCCAGAAGAGGCAGCGAAGGAGATTGCTGCCGGCAGCTTGGACGCCCCCTTCACCATGACGATTCCGCCCGGGCTTATCGTCATCATTGTTCTGGTGATTGGCTTCGTACTCCTCATGATCTTCGGCAAAGACGAAGATGACGACGATATGCAAGAGGGATATCCGCAACAGCCGGGCGCCGAGGGATATCCGCAACAGCCAGGATACCCGCAGCAGGGACAGCAACAACAAGGCTACCCACAGGGACAGCAACAACAAGGTTACCCACAGGGACAGCAACAACAAGGCTACCCACAGGGACAGCAACAACAGGGCTACCCACAGGGACAGCAACAGCAGGGATACCCACAGGGACAGCAACAGCAGGGATACCCACAGGGACAGCCACAAGGGCAACAAGCCGGACATCCTCCGCAAGGTGGCTACGATCCCAACCAAGGTGGGTACGATCCCAACCAAGGTGGCCACGGCCAACAGTAAGAGTTTTTCGCTCGCACACCGTTTCGTTGCAAGTTCCGTCTTCCAGACGGTCATTGCGACGAGAGTGCTGAGGTAAAGAGATTGAAATTGAAAAGGAGCAGCCCCGTTGGAGCTGCTCCTTTTTTGCTAGTTATTCGCTTTTAGGTAAGCCTTGAAAGGCTTCCAGTACATCTTGTTCCAGCCCGACTTGACGTTTGCGGCTGCGTCTTCTGGCACGAGTGCATGCACCATCGTGAGCTCACAGCCCTCTGCGGTATCGTCGAATTGCAGTGTAAGAACGGAATCTGATTTCCAGCCCTTGCTACGCCAGGTTTGTACGACGGTCTTGTTTGGTTTGACGAGGAGGTTTGTGCCGCGAAGGTTACCTTTGTGGGCTTTCCATTTTTCACCAACCTTGCGAGCCATTTCAGCGGGAGCACCGGTTGCGGCAGCATGCTTCTTGCTGTTCATGTAGATGCCGTAAACATCTTTGGCGCTCGCCCCTTTAAAAGTCACCTTCTGCGTAATCGTCTTGGTCATAGTCTCTGCTTTCCGCGGCACCCTGTGCCGCTGCGTTCAAAGAGCAGGAGTACCATACAGAACACCGCTTGTGTTCGATGTGGTGGTGACGATGTGGTGGTGGTTACCACGTGGTCGCTACGAAATTCTCGCAGACACGCGCTTGGCTACGCGAGTGCTGCGCGTATTAGCCGGTCGAGTTCGCCCCTTGCGAACGGCTTCGTTAACAACTTCACTTGCGGACCAAGTCGCCCGGAACGAGTAATTGCATTCTCACTGTATCCGGACATAAAGAGGACCCGAAGTTCGGGACGAGTTCTTCTGGCGATCTCAACCAACTCCGCTCCATCCATGCCACCAGCCAATACAACATCACTAAGCACGAGGTCGATATTGCGATTGTTGTCAAGTAAGTCGAGAGCGTCGACCGCAGTTGGTGCTGAGCACGTTCGGTAGCCAAGAGTCTCAAGCAGCGCGCATGTTGTCGCTCGCACGCTTCGCTCGTCTTCCACGACCAAGATGTACTCGCCTTTGCCGCCGCGTTCTTGAAACGGGCGTACGTCTTGTGGCTCTGCAGTCGCGACTTCGGCAAATGCTCGCGGCAAGTAGAGCTTCATCTTGGTGCCGCGCCCCACTTCACTGGTCGCGTGCACAAACCCACCAGACTGGCGCACGAAGCCGTACACCATCGATAAACCTAGCCCCGAGCCCTTTCCCACCTGCTTGGTCGTAAAGAACGGTGCAAAAATCTGTGAAAGCACTTCTTTGGTCATGCCATCGCCATTATCGGAAACCGTGAGAAGTACGAAGGGCCCATCCTCATCCGAGCCATCGCATTCCTGTGGTGGGACCTTGCTTGCGTTGCTCGCTCGAATTTCGAGTTGGCCGCCTCTAGGCATCGCATCTCTGGCATTGATCGCGAGATTTAGCACGGCATTCTCGAGTTGGGTTGCATCCACGAGGCAGCGCCACAAGTTGTTTGGCGCGACGATCTCGATGTCGATCGTCTCTCCCAGCGTGCGGCGAAGCAAATCTCCCATGCCCATAAGAAGTTTTCTTGCGTCCACAACGGTCGGCTGAAGTGGTTGACGTCGGGCAAATGCCAAGAGCCGGTGGGTGAGCGACTTTGCCCGTTCTGATGCAGCTCGAATTTGCGCAACCTGCTCGGTGACAAGCTGACGATTGCCAAGATCCATCGCCAGTAGGTCCACGTTGCCAAGGATCACCGTGAGAAGGTTATTGAAGTCGTGAGCGATGCCACCGGTAAGGTTTCCGATTGCCTCCATCTTTTGCGCCTGTGCCAATCTCGCTTCTAGCTCACGCCGCTCTTCTTGGGCTCGCACGCGACTTGAGATATCGGTGATGCTTCCGCGCACAAGTTTTTGCGTGGGATGGCGAAGAAGTGCGAGCCGAACTTCACTTGGAATCACTTCACCAGCTGAGTTGATGTGCTCCCATTCAAAGCTTGGGAACTCGCCGTTGAGCGCCGCGCTAATGTGGTTTTCGATGTCGATAGAGGAACGCTTACCGCTTGACTGAAACTCAGGACTGAGGTCGTTTGGGCCGCTCTGAAGTAGTTCCTCTGCAGAACGCCCAAAGAGCACCTTCGCATTGAGATTGACATGAACGAAGCGTGCCGTTTCGCAGTCTAGAATCACAATTGCTTCTGGAGCGCGCTCGACCAGCGTTCGAAATCGTTCCTCGCTCTCGCGCAATTGCTTTGTGGCAATCAGCGAGGATAGAGCGTCCGCCACGACACGCGCAATGGCTCCAAAGAGCCGCTTAACATTGCTGTACTCAACTTTATCGTGGCAGTGGTGAATCCCCAGCATCCACGGAGCAGCGCCCTTTGGATGCAAAGCCATCATCAGCTGGGATTGGATCGAAAAGCGCCGCTGCGCCTCGTGAATGCTCGCAGTGGAGTTCGCATCGTTAATCAATTCGACGGGGCTACTGATCGTAAAAATCTCACTAAGAATTACTCGCATCTCATCGTCGATGGGCAGCTGCGCGCCACTCTTGGCAGCCCCCGGATATTCGGGACGGGTTCGCTCCATTCGCAGCTCGACAGCGTCTCCCGTTGGCAAACAAGGGTGCCAAACCCAAGCTCTATCACAGTGAAAGATATCGAGCATCGACTCGAGCACGCCGCTGAGCAACTGGTCTATGTTGGTAGCGCCAGCAATTGCCGAACCTATCAACTCCATCGCGTCGAAGACCTCCATGGCCTTGCATGATTCCAAAGTTCCCACACCCATCCTGTCCCAACCAGCCCGTACCGCAAGCTGGTCGTGCCCAAGCATAACAAAGCCATGCTCGATGGTGTTAACGGTGCAAAATTGTAGTTAGGCCTTGGCGTGCAAAGAAATCCGATGCTCGACCGGCGCCGATCGCACACGCCAACAAAACTGGTGAATCGCGTAAAGCGCCAGATCGTCACCAAGTTCGAACCTAAGTCGACCAATATTGTTGCGCGCAAAGTACTCGTAGCGCTTGCCATCACTTGTAAGCTCGCTCCGCAGATAGCGCATGCGCATCTCTGACGTTGCCACCGTGGGCTGCCCAGGCCACGGCCATGGGTACCGAAACCCGATTCGCTGTCGCATCAGGCGAGTCGCACTTTCGCGCTGCATTCCGCTGGAACAGAAAATCGCACCACGCCCCTGCTCTGTCGTGACCTCAGCGGCGTATGCCAAATGAGTATCACCGCCCAAGCAAACCCAGCGAGCCCCAAGCGCGTCCAAGACCTTCGTGAAAAACTCTGATTTCGGCTGCCAATCATCGCCTCGGTCGGGTCCGTAAACATTGCGCACGAGGCGTGACTTGCCCTGCCACGCCGCTTGCGTCTTTATTAAGAATCGCTCGGTGCCAGTGCGCGGCGGCGGCGCAAATGGTGCCGGCGCCACAATCACCGGTAGGCCTTCGATGTCCGAGAGTTGTTCGACCAGCGCTTCGGCACTGAGTAGATCGGGAAGGCCGTGCTCGTCTTCAAGAGGAAATGCTCGCATGGTCCTTGTGTCCAATGCTCGCAAGTCCACCACGGGTGTCTTTAGACGGAAGTGCCAGCGCAGCGCGCCACTTGGCGGTTGAAGTTTTGCTCCAACTTCCAGCGGTATCCCGAGATCTGGTTCGACAGAAGAGTTCGGAGCCTGCCCGGTACTTAAATGCGCTAGGATACGCGCGCCTGGCTGCCCTTCGTCAAACTGCGCAGGGGTATTCCCCCACACGTGGACAATGGCGAATGCGGCGAGACCGTTGGCAATCATGCGCCGCCCCAAGGGAGCGTTGAGAACCCGCTCCGACCACGCTCGAGTCAAGTACCAATCGTCGGTGATCTCGTGATCGTCAAAAACCGCGTAGAAGGCGCAGTTTGCCAAGGCTCTGCGCACTCGTGGCAGCGACTGCCAGTACTTTCGCACATCGTCCGGAGGCTCGCTTGGCCACGCGCTTGGTGAGAGAGCAAGCAAGTGCAACGCGAGATACTCGCCAAAACTAAACAGTTGAAGCGCTCGGCCGTCGTAGATTTGTGCAGCATCTCTTGCAAGCGACGCTCGCTCTTCTAGGGGAAGTTCTGATAGCGCACGCTCACCCCCGGGCAACACTTCGCGATATCCGAGCAATCGTTCGCCAACCTCGCTCACGGTCGCCAATAGCGAAGGACTGGGGCTATCGGCATAGACCAAGTCCCCCGAGCAAACAAAGATTTGCGGCCGAGCGTCGCCCCCGGCAAACGAGGCTGCGAGCATGTCATCGAGGATCGCCATGGCATCCTCGCCTGGATTGCTTGGGTGCCGACACGAGCCGTGAACAATGTGAGTATCGCCTAGGCTCGCGCCGGGCAGAACAAAACTTAGGGTTGGCTCGCCGCCCTCGTAGAGCAGTTCTTCGACATTTAGCGGCTCTCCACCGATGGTCAACGTGTAGCGATAGGTCTGTCCCCAGTCGAGGTTTGCACTGCCGCTTGCTGTCACCAAAGCCAGGTGCAACCGCTCGCCGATTTTCACCGTCTCGGCCTGGCCCGTAAGGAGCGCGTTGCCCTGGACATCTTCAACGTGCAACTCGACGAGCGCCGGTGTTTGCAGAGCCAGCCAAATCGAAACCTCGTCGGGCAGAGCTCGCCGCACCACGGGCCCAGCGACAACAGAAGATAGCTCGACCATGTAGCCAGTCTAGCCCTGCCAAGAACGTGACGTCGACGAGCAGCCCCAGCGCCGATGGGCACTCCAAAGCAGAGGAAGGCGCGAGGTCGAAGACTCACAGAAACTGGCAACCAGAGTGTCCAGGCTGAATTGGCCGGATCTTCATGCACAGAAAAGATGCGCAATCTCGATAGCTTACCGAAGGTGATCTCACGAAAAATAGTGGTTCGCGCTTTGCAAAAGGTCACCTCACCTACCCCCTCTTCAGGAGCACCCTATGAACATCCGATTTCTTGCATCCATTCTTTTTGCCGCCTCCATCCTCCCGAGCTGTGCTGCCGACGATGGCAAAGGCGACGAAGACAACGCCCTCGACATTTACGAGAGCAAGACCGATAGCTTTCGCAATCCAACCGAGCACGGTGATTTGCTCTTTGGAGTTCCGCAATTTGCGAGCCTTCAAGAGGACGCAGGATTTCACGCATGGGACTTCGATCTTACTGACGACGCGAAGGTAAACCTCGAGACCATTCTCAAGACGGCGAACTTGGATACGGTCATGTACCTCTACAAGTTTGACGAAACACGTGGACGCTATGGCGCCTACAAGTACAAGAACGATGATGCCAACCCAGAGACGGTTGCATCGGCCCTTAGCAAGAACCTAGACGCTGGCTCGTATCGCGTCTTGGTCAAAGGCTTTAAAAGCAAGCTTCGCGGAGACTTCGAAATAGCTGCCGAGTGCGACGGCGCAGGTTGCTCCAAGTCGACCTGTGATGCCACAAGCCTTGCGGGCCTCGATGCAGACGTAAGCGACTCTTGCGGCGAGCTCTTCTCTGCTGCGCTCTCTGGCAAAAGCCTTGGGCGAACCAGCACCACCATTGCTCTCGCCGACCGTTGCTCATTGCCTCCGAACGTGGCAGCAGCAGCCGAAGAGTACGTGAACTACTGGGATGGAATCGGCTTTGATCTTGAATTTGAAGGTCCCGACGCTGTTGAACTCAACATTTCCTGGGAGAGCTACGACAACGGCGCGCTCTACGTAGGAATCGACTTCGGCGGTGATGAGGACGGAATGGACTACCTCATCAATCGCGATGGCCAAGTGATTGCTCACTACCAGCACAACCAATCCCCAGACCACACACTCTACTGCGATGGCCTCGAAGAGTTTCTTGAGGACGGCGAGTGCTTCTTCGAGTACACCGCCAACTTCCCGCACGATCCATCGGATGAGCGCAGCGTAGATGCGACCGTCACTCTCGACGATGTCGATAGCCTTGGCGAGCGGACAGCAGAGCTTGCAGTACAAGCCTACGCAGCGGAACTTGGACTCTCAGACGACGACGACATCTCGGTCGACGGGCAGGTTTGGGACCTTGGCGGAAGCGACTCTGCAGGACGCATCACCGTCAAGACTTCAGGTGAGGATGCCTTTGTCTACGAGCTCGAAGCACAATCGAATACTCAACTTCAATTTACCGTAAAGCGCGGCAACGACGACGCTGAGTACACCTGCGCCGAATTCTAAACCGTCCGCGTCCAAACTCCGGTGCACTCCGGTACTCGCCGCCACTGTTGCTCACGCACTTTGGCGGCGAAGTCGTTTCCGAAGAACGCTCCGGTAATGCGCTCGGCCTCGGCTACGGATTCAAAGAGGTAGTCTGTGCGAATCGCGGTTCGCGCAAAGCCGCGCTCTTCCTCAAGCCACTTGTAGTACTCGAGTAGGCCTTCTGCCGGCGCTGGACTCTCGGTTCCCGTGCCTAGAGTCTCGATCACGATCACTGTTCCTCCAGGGCGAGTCACACGCTCTAGGTGCGAGACCGCAGCTCCAACTTCGCTCTGCCAGTTGTCGGGCATCCACGAGCGAAAGTGTCCAAAGACCCAACCGGCAATCGCAACGTCGGCGATGGCGTCTTGGGCGGGAAGCTGGCGAGCGTCAGCCACAAGGCACTCGAGCTTGCCTGCGTAGTGCGCAAGAGACTTCTGGGCGATGGCCAGCATCGCCGGTTCAATCTCTGTAGCAATGATCCGCGCAGCGCCGGCTTCTAGCATCAACCGAGTAAGGCGCCCAGTACCAGCCCCGGCCTCAACAATCGTTGCGCCCTCTAGCGTGCACACCTCGAGAAGAGTCTGACGAATGTTGTCATCGGTATCTTCGGCGCGGACCAACGCATCGTAGAGCTGTGGCTGTTCGCGATAAACGTTCTTGTAGCTCGACAAGCGGCCACTGTAGCAAAGCGAGAAATGACGACGGCTGCGGCATTTTGCCCTAGCCGCGACACCAGGCCATGGGCGTCGTCAACGGCATTGCTGCCGATAAAGCAACTGGGCAAAACTCCGCCGCATGTCTACTTTGCATCAAATCTCTCGTCCTCTTCTCTTGGGCTCTATCCTCGCGCTCGGCTTCTTAGGCGCCTGCGGAGACGATGATGGTGAACACGATCTCGACGAAGCACACCTCATGTTTCTCGAGGCGCCCAGCGCCACCCTCGCCGTTGGAGTTGAGGAGCCCGTGACCTGGCAAGTTCACACCGAAGGCGAACTGCACCACACCGAAATTCGCGCGTGCATGGGCCACAGCGACGAGTGCGGTCTTGGAGATGCATCGACCTTTGATGGAAACTTCTTTGGAACGCTAAGCGAAGAAACCTACTCGGCGAACGTCAACATTACGGCGGCCGGCCCCTGGACCATCGTCGTATACGCGCACGTTGGGGAAACGCCACACATCTCCGAGGCCGTCCACGTAACCGTCGAGTAGCACCTAGCTCGCGAATTGTTTTGCGCCGGCACGCAACCTTGGCGAGAGGTTGCCGATACCCGGCGCGAAATGACCACAGCCAACATTCATCCATGCACCTGCCCGGTTTGCTCGATTCCGGATTCCGAGCCTTTTGACGTCGAGCCGATCGACTTCTTGCAATGCGAGTGGACCTTTCGACACTTCTCGCCTCACGCGTTCTTCGGTAACGAGACCAACGAGGCCTGGTGGAAAACCTTCGAACCGCACGCCAAGCCTTGGATTCTCTCGGCGATTGCCGCCGGTGAGATCGAAGGTCCCATCGAAGCCTGGCATGGCGCCAAAACGCTAATCTCCTCTGGCTACGATGACTGCGATGGTCAGCGCGAGTGGCTAGAGATGAATGGCTTCCAACTTCTCTTCGAGACCTTGGGCCACGGCGGCTTGCTCGAGGGCTGGAGCATCACCAACGTGGTCGCTGGCATGCGCTCGTTTATGGCTTACCTCACCACCCACGGCATTGTCGATGCAGCTTCGGGCGCACACATCGGTTCGGAGCTTGAAACTTGGCAACCGCGCATCATCGCCTACTTTGACGACGACGGTCCCTGGTATCGAGATCCTCGGGCAAGCGAATTGGAGCAACGCAGAGGGTAGTTGCTACATCTCTGCGAGAACGCGATCGCAATCAACAAAGTCGGGCAGCATTGTGACTTGGTGGTCTTGGCTAACGACTTTGATCTTCTCAAGTGCCTCGTTTGCCTTCTTGCGAGCATTCACAAACGGAATTGAATCATCGTAGATCGAGAAGTCGAACCCTGCAGCTTCGAGAGAACCAGAGAGCGACCCACCCTCGCCAGCACCAACATCTTCTTCGCCAGCACCAACATCTTCTTCGCCAGCACCAACATCTTCGCTAGCGCCAGGGCTAAACGTTAGAGGAAGGTCAAAGATGACTCGTGCGCCCAGGTAGACTTTGCCGATTGGCGCGTCGACGGAAACTCCGGGTTTGCCATCGCGGTCGTGATCCAATGCTCGAGCATCGTCTTCGTCCGTTGGCATGTCTTCTTCGATTGGGTTGGAAAGTTCGGCTCCAAGAAGCAGTGCACTAAGACCACTGGCGAAAACTGGGCCGGTCTCGCCTTCAACAAAGACACCTTCAATGCGTGCGAGTTCGCCAAGGGTTCGCAACGTGTCTTTGCTGTTGAAGTACTTGCTATCGTCGTACTTCTCGCCGTCCCAATCGACATTAATTCGACAGGCACTAAACGACGCATCGACCTTGGCTCCGTCTTGCGTCACAGTCGCCAGTCCTCGAATGGTGGCCGTCACCGTCTTGCGTTCGTCGTTCTTGCACTCGTCAGCACCCGCCTCTGTTGAGCAGGCGATCATCGTAGAGGAAACCGCGTATCCGTAGGAGGTCGCGAGAACCGGTGCATCTTCGGCAGCAACCTCGTCAGCCTTGGCTCCGTTTGCCCCGTCAAATTCTGCATCGGATGTGCAAGCAAAGGACGTGCAGGCAAAGAGCGCGATGGAGAGTAATGCACCTAGATGTCTCATGAATAACTACATCAGCACATAGCGTGCCATAGTCACATCACTTTAATTACCGCGCCTTATGCTTACCGAGTTCAGGCGCCGGGGAATTCGATGCCCGGGCCCTTTGGCCCAAGCGAGGACTCCCGAACCTCGGTTCGTGGTCTTTTCCGGACCGGTCTTTTCCGGACCGACGGTCTTTTCCGGACCGGTCTTTTCCGGACCGAGGGTCTTTTCCGGACCGAGGGTCATGCGCTTGGCCGGGCTCGTTACACTCTGGTCTGCGGATGTACACACCACGGCCAACGAGTATTGCTCTATGTCTCCTTGTGGGGCTCGCCCCAGCGTTGGCCCAAGCTCAGTCCACCCGCGATGCGGTTAAGGAACACGTCGATAAAAACCTTGATCCCAAGAAGGACAAAAAACGCAGGGGAGCCGGGACCACAACTCGGCAACCAAACGCGTCGGCTTCAAACTCGGCGGATCCACAAGGGGAAGGCACAGCCGTCTCATTGGACTTTACGGATTCGGAGCTTGTGAACCCAACCGGGCCCAAGTTGCCCGTTCGGCTACTGCCGGGCTTTGCAAGCTACATGCGACTCGACCTGAAACTCGACACAGCCTACGTTGGCTGGCTGCCCCAGCAGTACGACTCGACCGATGTCGACATTGCCAGCTACCTTACGTGGAGTGTTGCGGTTAAGGGAAAGTTCTTAAAGTACCTTACGATTCACAAAGGCTCGTACGAGTCCAATGGCCTAAGTTCGCCCCGAACCGAGAATGCCGCCGTCGCAGCCCAAGTTGGCAAGCATGTGCCAAAAGCAGCCAAGGCGCTCGCGTACATAGGCTTTCCTTTTTTAAAGACCTGGCAGCCGATCATTCGATACGAGGCGCGCGCCTTCAACACTTCGGCAACGCCAAAGATTCCAGTTTGCATCGTGGACTACGAGGACTCGGCGGATTTGGCGGACTGTCCTCGCGAGCAGCGCAAGCTGCGCATGATTTCCTCGTACGAAACGCTGGTGGCCGCAGTTCGCTACAACTCGAAAGCGCCCTCGACCTCGCTCTTTGCCACCAACAAAGGCAAGATTCCGCCGATGTACTTGGGGCTCGGGCTGCTCTCCTATCGCAAGCCCTACCAGGTCACGATCGATGGCGACACATTAGAAGAATACCTATTTGACGGGCACTTCCGAGGAGCCGGCCTCGCCTTTGGCGGCAACTTTGGAGGCGGCGCCCGGCGCTTCTTTGCCGACGTCGATGTGCAAGTTGGGCTTGGCGAAGTTGCCCTTACACGGGACTTCAAGCTCAATGACGTAACTCCAGACGACTGGCTCATCGGCTACGTGCAGGGCAACGTGCACACCGGGTTTCGCTTTGTTGTCTTCGATGGCCCTCCGACGGTGTATTTTCGCCCGAGCGTGAGTGTGGGCGGCGCGAGCTTCCACTTTGTAAATACCCGAGCCGATGGCGATGGCAGTGATAGCGCGCCAACGGTCAACTGGGATTTGCTCTGGTCGGCGCGAGCCGCCCTTGAAGTTGCGCTATAGCGAGGCAGGCAGGCAGGCAGGCAGGCAGGCAGGCAGGCAGGCAGGCAGG